>Ga0099823_1007194_pt1 | contig 11282 bp, 6 predicted proteins | sample CowpearedBW_FD_76831 | JGI IMG/M metagenome (GOLD analysis project Ga0099823, IMG submission 76831) | Root nodule microbial communities of legume samples collected from California, USA - Cow pea red BW | ecosystem: Host-associated > Plants > Roots > Nodule | place: USA: California | collected... | reverse complement strand
GAATCCAAGTGTGAGTCTAAGTCCCACATTGACCAGAAATGAGAAAGTAGAGCACTATATAAGAATAAAGACCCATAAACCTAACGCCTTAAGGTTTTGGGTTGAGAGTGGTGTCAGTGTCTTATGTGGTTAGGCTCAGGTCTCATTGGTGTTGTATCTCCCCAGTAAAACCCCCTCTGTAAAACCTGACAAGTGGTATCAGAGCTGATGGTTAAAACCGGCTCAGACGAGTGCAGTATGGTCCTAGTATCGAAAGTCTTCCTGACAGTGTGGGTCAGGTAAAGCGTGTCCCGTTAAGAAGAACAGCGGTACAAAAAAGGACAGAAAAGGAGTACTCGTGGTTGGGTAGCTTCCGCTGGAAGCCTTAAGGTTTTGGGTTGAGAGTGGTGTCAGTGTCTTATGTGGTTAGGCTCATATCTCATTGGTGTTGTTCTCCCCAATGAAACCCCTCTGTAAAACCTGACATATTTGATATGATGATCATTCATACACACCTTCGCATCTGAATGTGTTTATTACTTAGGTCTGAAATTTGAAACTGTAGAAATGTTCCCTTGCTCATTAACGACGTAGACGAAGTACCTAAACTTAACGATACTAAATACGGTGTGAATAGCCGCGGTAACAGCTGGGAAAAAGCTGTATGAATAAGGGAGACAACAATATTAAGACAACCTGTGACTTTTGAGTACGTGGAGTCCATGACATGCATACCCAACCCAACCACTACCACCACTTTCTCTACTCCTCATTTCGGATCCTTCATGTGCACACTACTTCTCAAATATACTCATCTCATTTCAGAATCTCTTTAAACTTCCAATCACCATTCCTAAATATATTAATCACTCCCTAACATCCAACTTTTCTTCTTTATCCTTTACACAAAACCAATATATTAAGACCCAGATCACTCTTTTTGGACACATTAACCCCAAAATGATTCGTGTAATCTTCTTTCCCAAAGCTTGGTCATTTTTTGTTAGCCATTACTTGATTCGTATCCCCCTTGATTTTAGTAAACATTATTAAATAAATAATAACCACACATTTCCTTACTATATTTAGCTCTTATTATTATTTTACTATTTATCTCTGCTCCATTTTCGTTTCACACAACTCTGTTATCTTATTCGTAATCATCTAAAAAATGTTAATGCCTTAAAATAATGTAACAAAGCATACTAGTTTTGATTTGACTAGACATTGTTACTTGCTATCTTTTTATAGCGCAGTTTCATGTCTTCTAATATAAAAATCGAGTGGCATCCATGTGTGGTGAGATACTATCAACAACCGCACGAGAAAAAGATAACACTATGTTCCACTCCCACCTTTTATCAACTTAGCTATTACGTTTACATATATACCCTACTTTAAATAAATAAATTTTTTTAATAATATAAAAAGTACAAAAATAATCACCGGTGTAGAAATATCAAAATGAGTTTTAATCCGTGAGTCAATCCGACTCACTGCGGGTTTGAGTCGGATTGGGTTGATAAAAATTCAGTTTTTTCAAGAGTGTGTTAAACTCAACCTGGCTCACTTAATCCACGGGTTTAACTCACCAACATTTTTTTACAATTTTTTTTAATTTTTTTAATAATTATTTTGCATATTTTTAAATGTTAGAATATTGTTCAATAATATTTGAATAGTTTGAATGTTTAATTAATTTGATTGTCAAGTTACATAGGTTGATACTTTAATCTTTAACTATAATTTTTATAACAAATTACTCAAGCAACCGTCTTATAAACAAATTTTTCTAAATTAGCATGACAAAAATGTGTAGTTTTTTTATTTATATTTTGTTAAATAGCATGACATCAAATGTGCAATATTAGTCATGTTTTCTTGGACTATATGGATACTTTCTTTGAAATAATTCATCATATATTTACAGTGAGCATGATGAAGACATTGATTCTTAATTTTATTGTGATTGTCATCTCATGGGTTGCTTAAAAAATTATTTAAATATTTAAATTTTAAAAAAATAAATAAATATATTTTTATGTGGGTTGGTAAGCTAATTCACTTAACCCGCCAACTTGTGGTGGGTTAAGTCGGGTTGTAAAATTTTTGGCTCACCATAAAGTGAGCCAAGTTGGGTTCACTAATTTTCAACTAGATTCGTGATAAGCCAACCCGTGTGAGCTGGTTGAACTAGGGAACAAAAATATTATTGTGTGAATATATTTAACTCAAAGTATATGTTTTTTTTGACACCTAATTTCAAAAGAATATTAAATTAATAAAAATAGTATAATAAAGTTAAATAGAAACAAAATGTGTAAAAACTCAATAGTATTTAAATAAATAAAAATAAAATAGGAGAAGAGAGAAAAAAATGAGAGCTTATGAAAAAGAAGAAAAAAAAGTTAACTTTTTATATGTTAGATAGCATGAAAAGACAATATTTGAATCATACCTTTTTATTTAAAAAGTCATTCGCATCATAAAAAAAAGTGAAGATAAAGATTTATAATTTATATTTTACCCATTAAAAATTGTAAAAAATAGACTTTAAAAATAAATCATTTATACAAAGTCGACCTATGAGGTAAAATTTGTATTATTTATATAAATTCGTCTTATTTATAGATGTCGATTTCTAACACACTCTCTCATGTTAAAATATTTACATCTCAATGTGGCACTACTAGATATTAATGGATGATGATAGATTCAATAAATAACAATTTTTACTAAAGACTCTGATATCCTGTGAAAAAGTATATTTTGAACCTAAATCAACTATACAAAATTAACTTATAAGATGAGGTTTATATTTATTTGTATATTTAGTTTTATTTGATATCTAATTGACATAATATCTCTAATAAAAAATGAAATCAACCTTTCATACTTTAATGAAAAAAATCTTAAAATTATATATGATATATAAAAAAAAATATTTCTTTTCTCAAAGTTAAGAGATGAATTAAAATAGATTCTAAATAACTGTAATGTCAAATTAAATATATCTTCTCAATATGAAATCTTCAATCCTATTCTTGGTAAGTATTTCTCTCCCGTACAATTGTTCGATTGTTGAAATTAAAAGTATCTCTCTTGTTTCCATTATATAAGATAAGTTTTACTTTTTACTTTTCTACATTGAGACAACCAAACAATTACATGAGAAAAAAAAATATGTAAAAGAAAACAAATATATTAAATTCAACAAATCCAATAAAAATGCACCCAACGGATTCTTTTTCTTTAGATGTTATACAATAAATTAAGAGAAGATCTAAATTATTGAAAGAATTTCACTGTGAACATCTAAGATTTCTTTGTTTGGAGGCATGTGTCATGTACTTTTACTTAAAATTTTAGTCTTCCCTTTTCCCAAGCGTTTGAAATTAAACTAAATAAATCTTAACCTTTATTAATCATAGCTTATAACAAAAAAGCCGCGTACGTTATATAAATGTTAATATTAATTATAGAAAAAGGTAGATTAATTGGGCATGTTCTATATTATTTATACATTTATACGTTCTCTGACCATAAACTAAACATTTTAAGAAAAAAAAAAAAGAGTATTTGGTCAGCCCGGGCCCTACTAGTCTCCGCTGTCCCAAAACCTACCAACATGAATAATAATATTATTGAGGCACAACTTCCTTTAAATATATTTCTCAAGTGAATCCGGTCCAACATTTAACAACTCTGTTACTACATAATCGTAATTAATTACTCCCTAAGTGTAACAATGAAGGCTAACTTAGTATAATACCATCATTTTCTTAAATATATTGTTTTATTATTTTATGGGATTATGTTAGAAGAAATTTATGTTATATATAGGTTTAATTAGCCGGATGGTACCATTTTTATTTAAATGCATCAGTTTGGTATCCGCTTTTAAAAGTGTGTTAATTGAATCTCAACTTTTGGAAAGATGTCTCAATTAGGTCATTTTTAATAAAAAATTATTAATACCGTTAATGGTATTGATGTTTAAAATGACTTACAAAATTATTAACACCATTAAGACACTTTTCAAATATTGGGACTAGATTGTCACATTTTTAAGAGCGGGTACCAAACTGACACATATAAACGAAAGTGGATAACCGACTTATTAAAACTTATATATTAAGAAAAAAACGCAAGTTGATAATTCGTCAATTAACTAATTAGTGGCTTATAACTAAGTATGACGTCTCCTCAGTAAGCACATTGATGGGAGAATCAACTTGGGATTTTGTCCAGGTAAGTGAAAGAGTGCACAAACTTGAAACAACCATGTCAAAACCATTTTAATTTTAATTTTTTTTTAATTAAAGGATTTTCATCGTTGTCAGAAAGGTCGGGTTAGCAAACTATGTTTTTCTGATTAGTTTAAATTGCTAATATTCACTAATTATTTTATTTAATGATAGTTTTCTTTTTATTGTCTCGTTAAAAACTTTAGACTAAACACTGTTTATAAAGTTTAAGTCTAATTCTTTTAGTTAACGTATTAGAACATATTCAACTTAACGCAAATATTATATATGACTTGTTTAATCTAATAGTCCGAAAATTTAAACAAACAAATACCATCCCCAACAGCTTATGTAAACATTATATTTGTTCATCATTATGGCCACGGAAATATTAACATATATACTTTGAAATACGTTGTAAAACTAGTATATATATTAAGATTAATATCAAGTAAATGTTTAGTGTAAATTTACTTGTAAAATTACATTTTTTTTTTGTTATTTAGGGTTCGTCTCGGCACAATTCAATTGACGAAAAAAATTAGTTTGTGATATTTTAATTACCTTGATGTCAACACATAATGAACACTAAATTCGCATATAGTGTTATCTTTATCTTATATAGTTGGCTCTTAATTGATGTTAAAGGTGTAATTCATTGTAAGTTTGCAATAATATATATATTTTTATTTTAAAGAGAATGTTAAAAAATCTGAAAAGCTTATATAATTCAATGTTACTAACACATTATATTGTAAAAGGTTTTAATAATTATTTTATTGATAATTTAATCAATATCGTTAAAATATGATACCTTTTTTTATAGTTTTCACTAAACTTACCCACTTCAAGGTTTGAATTGTGATAAAAGATGGTTTTGTGGGTTAATTGATACTTAAAAATTAAAATGACATCTGTTTAGGTTTAAGAAAGAAATTACTCTTGTATAACTAATTGATGTCTGTTTACAAATAAAAAAATATTTTCTTAAAAGAAAAAGTAATTGATAAGAGAATCTCGTTACACAAACATCAAATATTAACTTCATTCTTTTCATATAAATGATGCGCTATGATTATTACCGCTGAGATTAAGAAGATGAAACACATAACAAAATAAATCTAATTAAAATGAATTTTTATAATTAGAAATGCCAAAACATGGAAGTAGACTCAATAATAAAGAAGTGAAACAGACTAAAAGGCCATTTAACAATGAACCAAAAATAAAAGTATTGACTAGTTCCCGTTGACAAAATCTTTTATAAAACTAATTTAAACAAGCAAATCAATCTTTTCGATTGTTTACATCCCCACTTATATGATATCTAAAATTCAAGAAATCAAAAATAGTATTAAACAGTTTATTTTCATCTTGTAATAACTGTTGTAAAAATACACATGAATTTCTTGTTCTAAGAAACCCTTTGGCACAAGCACTGTTCTCCAGGTATTACGTTGATGAGAAGAGAAGCACAGAGATTGACCTGACATAAAAAAAAAAGTGTATTTAGGACCACACTTAGAATGAAGGGGTTGTGCGTGTAAAATTATATGTGTAGATCATGGGATTATCTAAAGTAGGAGTCACTGTCCGCATTAGATAAGGATATGCATGGGATTTTGCAGCACTGAAAATTGGGTTGTTGTTTTGTTTGGTGATTATGACTACATTAAGTGTAAAAGATGAAAAGGGTATGTTTTTTATTTGGACAAGTCGATCTGGGCAAAGTTCTTAGAATATGTGGCCAAGAGGATAGGTTAGAATATGATTGAGGTAGGTTAGAAACAAACAATCAAAGATGTTGACAGGGCAAGGGCACAACTATGCTTTGAGATGTTTCCTTCTCTTTCTGATGTGACCTGTCTCTAACTCATTGCCATGCCCTAAAACTTCACTGTTACTCATCATTTTGCAAACCTCTTTACCATTTCATCATCATCATCTTCATGCTGTAAGGAACCTATAAAGTTGCCCGGTAAAAGTCGGAAGAAAGAGGGAGAGAGGCAATGAATTCAACTTTTTCAATTAACATTTCGTTGGTTTGAAGGGTTTGGAAGAAAGGATCAGAAAGTCGTTAAAAATCTCACATCGACTAAAGATAAGACAATTTTATACTACATGAGTTAAGTGCAAACCTTACCTTACAAACTGATTTTATGGGATTGAGTTAATCTTAAAGTCTACTTTCTAACATAATATCATATCCCTTGTTTAAGAAAATATTTACTGATAAAAAAAAAGGATAGATACTGCCATTTCATCTCTTCCTCTAATATTTCACTAGCATTTCCTTACCATAATTAGGAAACCATTCTTTCTTTACCCAACACATTACTTTGCTTAATGATTAAAATTTGGTATACAGAAAATGAGATTTTTGGTGTATTTTTATGAGTGATGAGATCCAAGACCAATAATTTACTTAGCACTACGTGGGAGTTGTTTATTGAGAGGCATGTGGTAATAGATTAGATGGAAGGTTCCCTGAAGAATCTGGGCATGAACTATAAATGTGTACAGATCTTAAAAAATGATAAAAATATATATAAGAAGATTCGTGTTATTAATTAGTGGTGCTTTGGTGATGATCATAATATTATTCTCTTGGCAACGCCCAACGGAAAGGAATGTAAGGAGGCTGAAAAGAACATGGACTTCTTAGACTATACAAATTAATTAATGAATTGCATTTTGTGTGGCCACTGTTATGCCTTACACCAATTTTATAAATCAAACAAGGACTTCATCAGATTGATTGGGGGGGACGATCGCTTTGCACCCATTTATTGCATTTAACAGATGAAAAATAAAAACAACAAAACACACCAAAGAAAATATTATAAACATTTTTCATATAAAATTTTCGTAACTAAGAAAAATAGATTGAATTTATACATAAAAGCTAATTTGTAAAAAAACTCGTACACATCTTTTAAAATTTTATTTTTATTTTGTATTTAACTAAATATTGGAAGTCCCACATTGACTAAAGATAAAGGTCAATTCACAATATATAAGTGGGTGCAATTATCATCTTATCCACCGATTTTGTGGGGATTGAGTTAGACTTGAAGCCCATTTCTAACGTGGTTTCAAAATCATTTGTTATCAGATTACTAACAGATCACTCAAGTGTGTGCAATCCTTACCTTATAAATCTTTTGTGAAGTTGAGTTAGGCTTAAAGTTAAAGTTCACTTCTGATCCTAAATTGATTTTAACTTATAAAAGTTTGTGAAAAAACTTGTCAAAAAGTTCTAAACTAATTAAATTATCTACGAACCTTGTGGAACCATCCTATACTGTGTAGATGTGTGTGATTTGTTTTGGGGTTTTTACATGTATATTTTTTAAACGATAATATTTATTAGCAAAATGGTAGGACATTAAATGTAAGCACGTCTCTTATAAAAAAAAAAAAATTGATTTTCTCTAATTTTTTTTTACTAGGCTCAATCCTCTTATATTTACTTTGTAGTATTACATATATGTATATTTTCCCTCGTACTCTAAAAGCTTATAGTTTTTTTTTTTTCAAACACTCCTTTGCCTACATATATGAATTATAACAAGAAACAATTTCGTCGGTGATGATTTAAGGAAATCATCATCCGTTACTGAAATATATTAAACAACTTGCTTCAATATTATTTTTAGCTAAGTTAGTCTTTGACCAAACAAGTTAAACAATTTATTTCTCCTTAATATAATTAAAAGTCATAGTTATAACAAACTAAAGTTTAAGTTAAGTTATCTTTACTCACTTCAAGGTTCTTCCCACTTTTGTAGGCTTGTGTATTATTGTGAAACAACCTTTTATGCATTCTCCATATATTAGTGAATATGAGTAGTCCAATTTTTATTTTTTAAATAAAAAAACACAGTCATACATATGCATGTTCCTTTTGTAAGAGTTTCCTTGAACTCCAAGGTTATGTTTTTTGGTATTTTAATCTAACACTCTCATCCGTTTACTATCTTCATCCGGATCTAACATTTTGACTTTATCGCATTTTCGTATATATATGAAAACGGTGACTTAGATGGCTTATGTCAAACTTGGTTGACTCTTCAATAATAACAGCTAATCTTAAGGGAAAATTATTGAATTAAAAATTCAAACTAACTTGTTGAGTTTATAGCTAAGTAACTTAACTGGTAATGTTATATGATTTTCTGTTCAAACTATTTTAATTACGAGAAATTTGATAGATAATATTTTTCAATATTTGTATTCAATAAGTTTCAAATAACACATCCCGCATTGTAAGAAATGTGAGACTATAACCCAAGAATTGAAATCCTCCGAGGCCCAAAATATAACGGAATTAAGCCCGAATATATCACCATCAGCGTTGGATCATAAACTGATTTTAAAAAATTATTAATTTATTTGTGATTTGATTTTTATTTGTTAAAAGTATCTTTAAATGACATTTTATTCCACGTATATTTAACATATACTCTCATATTTAAAAATAAAATAACGTGTAACAAGTTATAAGTTTGTATCCACAAAGATACTCTAAAATTATAAATGATAAAAATAATAAATTTCTTAAAATATTATGAACACAATTCAAAAAGTTTACAAATTTAGAAGTTATTAATATAATTTACAAGTTATTAATAATAATTTTACAAATATATTAAAATAATTACAGAATATAAACTTAAGTTGACTGTCTAACTATACATTTAAATTATTTTTCATAAGTTTAAAGTTAAATAAACAAACTTATTTATATAAAAATAGGAGCGCTCTCAAACATGTTATAATATTATAACTCATCGTGGATAAAATTAAAAATAAACTAACTCGATGTGTTAACTTATATAAATAAATAATAAATAATTTAAGTATTAAAATTATTTAAACACTATGCCCTACGCACACACGTATTTACTCTTTCTATGATAATAAAAAATAATAAAATTATTATTATTATTATTAAATACCAATGAATATAATTATAAAAATAAATTATAAGTAATTTTTACAATTTTATTATAATTTTTTATTTATTACGTTGATAATATTTTTTAATGCATATTTTAGTTTAAAAAATAATAAAATTAAAAAATATTTCAATTTAAGAAAAAACAATGCAAAATTAACTAATTTAATTTAAATAAAATTATTACATTATAAAAAAATGTATACACTATTTTATAATAGTATAAATTAAATAATATTCTAATTTTTAAAGTTATTAAAGTGTCGAGATACATAAATGACAATAATTATAACAAAAAATTATTAAAAAAATATAAAAATTACCATAAATAAGTTTCGTTTTTAATTCGAATTAAACCCATTAATTAATATCAAGTAGAATAATTTTAAACTGACCTATATTTGAAAATATATATATTTTTCTTAATTTTTACCGACTCAAAAATTATAGTTAGATTATCATGAATTTAATTTTTTTTAAATATTATAAAATTGTCTTATTTTTAGTTGATGTATGATTTTTAATTCTAGTACACTTTTTTACGTTCAAACTTATATATTTATATATTTTAAATATGAGACTAAACATAAATAAATGTATTGAGAAGGGATGAAATAATAGACTCATCAAAAGTTTTAACCTAAAATTTTGATACTATATTAAAGAGTGAATTTTAAAGTGAATTTTAAATACGATCGAGTCTTATAAAACTAAACTTTTAAGATGAAATTTCACTCATTTACAATGTTCTAGATTTCTAGTTGATTTTTTTTTATCCGTGTCCTATTTTTTATCAAATTACAAATTAACCTTGATTTCTAGTCGATTTTTTTCTTTTTTATCCGTGCCTTATTTCTGATCACCATGAAACTTCCGAGTGAGTTTGATAAGAAAAAAAAACTCGAAATAAGAAAAATCATATAAAAAGGACATATATAAGATACTTTCTTTGTTAACTCGAGTATTCCATTACCAAGAGGAAAATGTAATCTTTAGATGTACTAAGGTAGCAACAACTCTTGGTAAGAAACAAGATTATTTGTTTAACATGTGATGGTTTTTGTGGTCTGGTCGAAAAGATGTATCTGTTAAAGCTAAGAAACCAATGGCCTCTCCCTTCTCAGCCGAAGGGGAAACTGCATAATTTGCAGCTCCTGAAGCACCAACTTTTAATGGGGACGGTGACAGTGTGATGCAGTGGCCGGAGAATACCCCACTCATTTCACTTCATGTGGTTTCAATGAACCAGGCAATTAAATTCTTACTACAAACTTATTCTAACTTTTAATTCCATGCTCACCACAATCCCAACAAAATACCACCTTCGACAATAACAACCGATCATCCATCCATGTTCAACAGTAGTAACTCCTCACACCATCATAAATAAACAACATCATGCACCTAGCTGTAATCAACTATATAATGTAATGTTACATGTTTCATAAATTACAAATAACTTACCTTTTCAAGAGTTATTCCTTTGTTTAACATCTAAATATGGCATTTAAAAGATCATAAATTACTTCTGTCAAAATCATCCATCAGTTCCTATCATGACTCAGATTTTTTCAACAATTTTTTATCCCACCAAGTCAAAGTTATCATCAGTGCCCAGTTGCTACTATCACTCACCATCATTGTTACTTTACCACTATTATTATTGTATCATCACTGTTACCATTATTGCCTTTTTCGCCACCCATCATCACTGTCACTGCAAGGCAATTTTTATTTATACATGCAACTTTCATACAACATTAATAGGTATTTTTAGAAATAGAAATATGGAAAAACGGGTACTACATAGTACTTTACCCAATCTCTATTAATTAATCTTATTTAGTAATGACGTGAGATGAATTTAAATTGACATATAAAACATATAAGGTGAAAGGAAAATGAGTTTTCTTGGAAAACAATGGAACAGTGTTGGGAATATAAGATTTATTATTTATTGAAATAATAATTAAGAAGAATAAATAAAAATGTAGACAAAGCTACAAAAACGATCCAATAATTTGACGGGTGAAAGCAGGGTTGCCGGGAAGGGTATCTAAAGAAATTTGGAAATTACGTATGCTTGCCTTCTTGCG
>Ga0099823_1007191_pt1 | contig 11284 bp, 6 predicted proteins | sample CowpearedBW_FD_76831 | JGI IMG/M metagenome (GOLD analysis project Ga0099823, IMG submission 76831) | Root nodule microbial communities of legume samples collected from California, USA - Cow pea red BW | ecosystem: Host-associated > Plants > Roots > Nodule | place: USA: California | collected... | reverse complement strand
AAAGGTATTTATAAAATAATGATTTTAAATAGTGTTAAATTTTATAGTAATTTGTATGAAATTAAAAGTACTAATTTTATTTATTTATGTTTCAAAATCATATATGTCAAATAAAATTAAACAAATACAACACTAGTCAAAATTGATGTGTTATTTATATAACAATTTTTTATACATCATTATTACGACTATCTATCTCCATCACGTGATGAATATTTCACGATCTTCTCTCTTTCTATTCTTATTATTAAAAATTTATGTATGAATACTATTTCAGAATTATTAAAAAATATAAAATCGTGAATACAAATTATTAAGTGAAAAAATCTAAAAAAACTGTATTTTTTAAATAATTTTATTCAATGATAGAATGACAATATTTAGGCATAATATGTCAAAGTTAACTTGTACTGTTTATCGATAATTGAAGTTTCACCTTAATAACTCGTAAAAAACTTAAATACAAAAAAAATCCATAAAGTAAATTTTTTTAATGAAAAATAGTATACAAACAATACTCATATCATATCTATCAAATTTAATATTCTTATTGTTTCTAACATCAATGTTAAATTCAACGTACTTACTTAAAGCATATGATTCATGTTCCCAAAACAAAGAATTTATCGGAGTAAGAATATTAAACTTTGAATAAAAATTATTTCATTTCTTATTATAATTTTATTTGTCATCCTAACAAAAAAAGAAAACAGCATACAATATCACCGTTGATTATATTTACTATGAAAATTTAAATTAATTTAATTTTAACAACAACTGAACCACCATAATGGTATCATTTATCTTAATTTCCATCTTAGGTTGCTTTGAATACAAATGAAGCAAAAGCAAAGCATTGCTCCAAAGTAGCCTTCTAGAATCATCTTCAGGCCATCAACTTTTGCTCTTGCTAAAACCAATTCTTTTGTGGAGCTTGCGTTTTGCATACGAAATTTATTTATTAATATATTTCTCCTATGGATTAGATTCACTCGCAGCAACTTTTATTTTTTTAAAATAGAACTTGTAATTTTCTTATAAAAATCACTAATACTACAATTACTTGCATGATAAAATAAAAGAGAACGATATTAAAATACATAAAAATACATTATTTTATATATTTTAAAAACATTTCCACCATTTTTTATATATATATTTTTTCATTTTTGGCTGGTGTTATTAAAATCCTTCTTTTTTCCTCATTGTTTTAAACTTTTTTTAATTAAAATTATGTTTAATAGAACTTGCTAAAAACTTAAAATTGAGTTGAAAATCAAAAGGTGGTAGGTAAAAGCTGTTTAGTTAGTTATTAAGTTATAAATATTTATTAAAATTATTAATTAATTAAAGTTATTTAGATCTATTTTTTTGAATTTAGATTTTCTTTTAAATTTTTTGTGTTAATTTTCAAAATATACTTATGAACAATAATTTGAATATTTTAAAATATATTAAAAACTTTTGTAATGCATTAATATCCATACATTTGAAGAGTTAATAAAGAAATAGTATAAAAACAACAATGATATTTTGATTATTAAATTTTGACAATTTTTTTTATAACATGAAATGACATTTTTTGAGTGATTTTAAAATATTAAGATTGAGAAGATACAAAGGTGAAAAACCACTTAAAGAATAACATTACAAATTATAAAAAAAAAAATCAAAATTTAGTAGTTAAAAAATCATTTTTCTATCAAAAGTTCACTAAAGAAGCATTTTTTTTACCAACTTTAGACACATAAAAACTCATTCAAATGACGAAAACGGGTCTAGTACATATATGATTCCTCCATAATTTCCTACAACAAACACAAAACCAATTTTGATGATGATGAGTTAAGCAAAATAGTTAAAAACAAAGTTGTATGAATGATGAATAAAAAACAGCGACAAGCAGAAGGGTCTCTCTTCCTCTTCGCAGCAACATGGTGCCAAAACGAAGGTTGTCGTGAGTGTGAAGTGTGAAGGAAGATGGTTTATTTAGGTTGGTGTGTGTGTGTGCACAGAACAGATGATGCTGTCACGTTGCAATAAAGAGGTTCCCAGAAGTTAGGGACCCAGTGCCTTTGGACCCAATCGATAAACATCTATGCCTTCTTCTATTTACAACTTCACACTCCAAAACAAACCTATGTTTTCCCACACTTCTTTGTTTCAAATCAAATCTTAATTATCATGTTAGTGTGTTTCATTACATTTCACAGAAACACGATACCACTGTCTTGTCATAATCTTTCAGACCCCGACATAAATCTCATTTTTTTTCTCCGATATAAAACTATACAATCTCATAACATCTTGTGAAATATCATTTACAACGTACGTTGTCCCCATAAAACAGCCAATTCCTGAAGCAGACAACTTTAAATGTGATGGTTTTAACAATGTTTGTGCTTTCTCAAGGAGTTTAGTATATACTCTTCATATGATTTTGCTCTGGCATAGGTATAATGTGACAAATAACTGTCACAGTAAAAAAAAGCTGAGATTTTTACGTTTTGAAGTTAATGAACAAGGCTCAACAAAAAACATGGGCAATGATAAACTTTAGCAAGAAGAAGAATCGATTTGGAAGCATGTTGTTTTGGGAAGAAGCGATTAAAGTTGGTGACGTATTTCTTAAGGATGGGCTTCCTCTGCAAATTGAAAGAGAGTATTTTATTCTTAAACGTCTTAAGTATGGACACGGTTTGTATTGATTTTCATAGTTTTTTTCGGTTTTTTTTTTTACTTGTCTTTGTAACTCTTTATGTTACATATTAGTTGTGATGGTTAGTTTTGAGATATTCTGATGTTGGTGGAAACAAATAAAAACTGAAGAACAATAAAAAATGAAGTAAAACAATGAGAAAAGTTGCTGTCAAACCTGATGCAGGGTATGTTTTGAAATTTCCTAATCAAGTGAGGTTGCTACTGACTGGCTAGTCACTACAGAGAATATATCATTGAGCCTTGAAAATGTCTACATTTATTTTTTTTATTTTAAAATTTTTGTGTTTTGTTTTAAATAATTAGAGTGAGTTTGTGTTGAATAAAGTATTGGTTCCTTTTGCTGTTCTGGAATTCCTTGGTAGAATTTTCAAAGTATTCGTAGATGAAAGTGCACATGTGTCAAGCCCAACATGGGAAGTGGGAGGACCTCATATTGATAACGATGATTAGTGCTTTGACAATTCTCAACATAGGGATCATAGAAGTTGTAGTTTGGGTAGGATATTAATTTTTTTTTATATATATATAAAAAAATATTTTTATATAAATTCAGGTCTCTGTGAGTAATAATTTCAGCACTGTATTCTTATCTGTTAGGAGATATATAGTTCAATATTTAAATCCATCTTACTCAAACATCACATTTTATAATGTGTTTGACAACTAATAAGACGAGTATTAAAACATGTTTAGAACAAAAAAATTGATAAATACAATGAATACTGAGAGATTAATTTGGAAAAATGATTAGTATTGTGTTGGCATAAATAGGCTACTACTTGTTGTAGTTAAATTGATGAAGCATGTAATATAAAAATTGAATGGGATTGTGACTGGGTGTTGTCTTGGCATAGGATGAATGTACTTAATGGGTGTGCTTTTGTATAAAATAACATTCATACTTTGCATAAGAAAACAAATGATAAAAGATAAATTAGCAGAAAAATTAAGCAGAAAGGAGAGGTGGAGTCCACAATGATCAGCATCAAATGCTTATTGGGATTCGCACTGTTGCTAAATTCCAAGATCCACAACCATCCGTTATTATCTTTCTTTCTTTCTTTCTTTTTTATAATTTATGTATAAAAGAGGGGAAATTATTTGAAAAATAAAACTAGATTTTCCTTTTTTTCCCTTTCTCTGCTTCCCTGTTGGCGGAGCTCTTAGCCATCTCTTGTCTCTCTCGAGAGGGGAAAGAGAGAGAGAGAGTGTGTGTGTGTGTGTGTCACAACGCAACCCAGAAAGAAAGTAGCAAGCAAATGCCAAATGGTAGTGCAGTGATAGCATTGTAGCGTAGTGTTAGTGAGAGAGAGAGAGAGAGAAAAAAAAGGCACTACCGTCACCACAACCAACTAGGCTTCGGTCGGAAAGTTGCTACAAAAAAGGTAACTCTCTCTCTCTCTCTATCCACTCCCTGTTGTTCTGTTACGACACGTCTGATTTGCTGTTATTAGGGCTTTTATCGTTTTCCTTTGCTTTGTAGCTCTATAATTGACTCTCTTCGAGATGAACCTTTCTTCTCTTTTTTCTAAACACTGACTTGGGTTTGTCTGGGATTTCACTTCAGGTTTTGTCTTCTGGGTCACTCTTTGCTTTTCTGGGATCTCCATTTCTGAGCTAAAGTCTGAATTTTTCGGGGATTTTGATTGTGGGATTTCTGGTTGCTTCTTCTGGGGTGTCACGAACTCGCCTTAATCAACTAAATATCGAACCTTCTCTGGGTATTTCGCCTCTGATTCCTGTTGGGTATTTCCTTTTTTGCTTTTAATATGTATGGAATCTGAATGATTTTGATCTTAGAGGGTGCTCTGAATCGGTGAATTGGCGTTGTTGTTTTGGCTTGAAGATGGCTGTTGGTACTAGTTGTGGCTTAAGGTGATTTTGGGGAAGGTGTTTGGTTAGAAGGGGTAAGGATGGCGGCAGAGTCAAACGCTGGATTTCACAGTGAAGGTATAGATTCTGTTTTGAACAGGCGGGCCATATCATTTCAACCCGGTGGTGCTATTAACCGGCTGTCAGAGATGGTTCCAATGGGTAATTATTTTGGGCTAAGTAGTTCATCTGGGATGATATATTCTGGGAATTCAACCATCATTAACAGTAATCCTGTGATGAGTCAAGCCGGTAACCCATCAAGTTCTTCGCTTCTTCTCGATTCGGTTCCAGGACTGAAGCATGACACAGGTTTGGCTGTTGAGTGGTCTGTTGATGAACAGTACAGATTGGAAGAAGGCCTTGCCAAGTAAGTTGTTTGTTTTGACTAGGTTAGGTCTTTTTTAGCTTTTTCTTTAACCCTGCTCATTATGGCTCCTGTGTCTTGCATTGGTCCACGGTAGCTCATTTTCAATTTACTTTCTCATGATGATAATAATTTCGGATCTTAGATGCCCATGATTTTTTTTTTTGTTTGTCAGATGCAGCAATTGCAGTTGGCCCCCCTTTTTTATCAGTGAAATCATCATGCTGTCTATCCCTTAGCCATTTCATAAAATATAAAGCAAACATGCTGTCTTTCTTTGCATCTGTGAACTACAAGCTTTATTTCTCTGATAATGATATTTTCAATCTTCAAATGTTGTTTTTATTTCGTTTGACACTTTAATTCCTTGTTAAAATGATGCTAACTATTTTTTTCTTTGCTAATTGCTTACATTGGCTGGATGGAAGTAGAAATTGAAGGGGAGTAGTTAGTGCCCCCCGTTTCCCTCCTCTCCACTAGTACTGGATTTACAAGGGAGGGAAAAATACTAGAAGTTTGTGAATTGTGTTGACTAAATTATTCCAAATTTGACTACTCGGGCTTAAGGGTTTTATTTTTTCATTGAAAGGGTATAGTAGTAATTTCATCTTCCATCCTTCTATCAAAATCCTACCCCCTTTACCATTGATGCAATAAACCATTTATCTTTTCTCTTTTCTCTAGAATTACATGGTTGTAGTGGCTATGCTGAATTTGGTGTTGTGCGATATATTTTATGTTAAAGAGATGGTATTCTCATTATGTAGTTTATATGTACTGAGTTGTTTGTGATTCTTCTTCCGTTTTGTGACCAGGTATGCTGAGGAACCAAGTATCATGAGGTATATCAAAATTGCTGCCCTGTTGCCTGATAAAACTGTTCGAGATGTTGCTTTGAGGTGTAGATGGTTGACAGTAAGCACTTTTTCTTTCAACAGTTTCTCCAATCTCCATTTTTTATTGCTGCCAATTATGATACTTGTTTATACCAAACTATACAAGAAAAAAATTAAATTTGTAATCGCTTGAGTATGTTGTGATTGATTACTTGAAAGTTGAACATGCATAGTGGAACTTCCTTTTCCCGGTGCATTCAAAATTTAGTAATTTACTTGTCTTGTCGGTTCCTCCTACACCTTAGTTTTTGGCATTGTTATAATGGCTCAAGTTTTTGCATGGCTGTGTAGCTAAAGTGTTGTATAGCGACAATGATATCAGTGGTTTAAAAGGCAGGGTTTTAGATTTTGGGTGTTGTCATGGTAGCAGTTCAAGCAATTGCAGAAAAATGCAGGAAAATAAAGCTGATGGAACTTTCAATTTGGCCAAAATATGGTTGTTGTGGCTGCAATTGCCACTGGTGGTCACAATTTAGAACCCTATTTAAAGGTTATGTTTCATCTCATGATCAAATGAACTTTTAGTAAAATAAACCTAGTCAACTTTCCTTGCCCTTTTTACCTTTTCATGTAAAAGTTGAAAATTGATTAGGGTTCTCTATTAAATTTTATACAGAAAATAGAAAGTTGTGCACTTTATGAACATAGTGTTAAGATTGGACTTGGGTACTTCTTTATGTAGCTTGCTCCTTTACACCTGTCATGGAGGCTTAAAGTACAGTTAAAATATTTTGCAGAGAAAGCGAAGGAAATCAGAAGAACACATTCTTGGAAAGAAGGTCCATAACAGAAAGGTACATAAGATCTGGAAGTTAGTCTACTCAGTGATTTAGTGTGTTGAAGCGTTTTGAAATTAATCTTAAGTAATTTTCCCTGATTCTGTACCGGATATTTTATGCATTATGAAAGTCTTGAATTTCAGATCTATTTTTTGTTAGAAAAAATTCAAACATATTTGACCTCTAAATTGGAAGATGTATGAAAATTCATTTTAGACTCAACATTGAAAAATGAAACTTCTATTAAACTGTTAGTTTGAAGTCCCTGTATAACTGATTATCAGTAATATCATTATAAACACCCCCTGAGATTTTCTATGTGTATTATGAATCCTCTCATTTCTCCATACCTTTGCATCATCCCTAGTTTTGTCCATGCATAAGATCCCCAATACATATGCATTATACCAAATGTCCTCATTTTACATGCAATTTGTTAATCAAAATTCACACACACTTCCCTTGAAATATGTTGAGATTAGCCTAGATAGTAGCTACTGTGGAGATTAAATTAGCTATTTTATTATTTTCTTATTGTTGCGCCGATTCAGTCAAAGGCAAGTATTGGGACAAAGAAGGTAAATTGTTTCGGATTCTTGGTTAGGATTCAAACCTGTAACCCATGTTTGTCCATCCTAAATTATCCCCTTGGTATTAAATTTTGTATTTTTTTCTACCTTTCATATGCAATGAAGGTCATGCTATCCACTACTGAAGAAGCATTTAATAACATGCAGTAAGTTATCCTAACCTAAGCACTTAAAGAATAAAAATATTAAACATTTTTTGGATAGCCAAGATATTAAACATCTGACCATTTAATTTATTATTTTCTATTAGCAAATTCCCTGTTAATGCTGTTTCCGTCCAAACAGATACTGTAGTGTAAAATCAGTTGCTTTGAGTTCTCTCAACCTGCTTAACTATCTTGTCAAGGATGTTGATAACTCGAATAATAACAAAATATGATTACGTTGCATCCCATAAATGGGATTCCAGTTTTGATATATTGAATCAATAATGTCTTTAGGATCTAATGTTGATTGAAGAACCAGTATTCTAAAGTCCTGCTTCTTCAGGATAAGCCTGTGGAGTTAGCATCAAAGTCAAATTTACATTCGCCTCTGCCTCCAAGCATGGCTACATATTCTCGCATGTCACACCATATGGACCAAACTCAACGGATACAATATGATGGTCAGTATATAATTTTCTTAAAAAACTTATGTGAAGTATCAATTGATATTTAAGTTGTTATCATGGTCTATTTCTTATGTGCAACCATTATTATGGTATCTCTTTTTCTATCAGTGTTCTTGTTTTCATCAGTTTTTTTTTCCTTATCTGCAATCAGGAATTTGTAGTCCTTTGAAGCAACTCATGGAGCAGAATGCTCAAGCTTTTAATCAAATCACTGCCAATTTGTCTACTTACAAGGTAAATAGCTAGCTCAATGGTCACATGCTACCTCCATAGTCATGTGTTTTAGTTTTTTATTTGTTTATAAATACTGTTGCACCTGGTGATTATATGCATTCCACTAGTAAGGAAAAATTTTCCATTGTTTAACAAATTGTAGGTCTGAAATATTAACTCTATGTGGCATTTCACCTGCTTCAATGTTATGATGGATGAATAATTTATTAGTAATAGCAGAAAAACATCACATTCACATGTGGCATTAAAAAAGCCATTAGTCATGTTACTGCAGTCTAGTTTGATACTTCATATAAGATGGTGACATAATTGCTTTTCTGTCTCCTTTAATTACACTTCTTAATGAATGGAATTACTCTCATGCATTGACTTCTTAATAAATGGAATTACTCTGCTTCAATTTGCTAATGCATTACATTCATTGGCAATTTTATGACTTCATTCTCACATTGTCATTATATTTATTCATTTACATATAAAGTGCATTTAAATGTGATAATGATAGATTTCTTTGTCAAACAGTTGCAGGATAACATCGACCTCTTTTGCCATACTAGGCAAAATATTAATACCATTCTTAATGAGTACGTGAACATTTTGAATTAAGTTTACTCACTTTGCTGTTAATGTTTTGTAACTCTTAAATTTGGTTTTGATATATAAAAACATTGTGAAGTTCACTTAATTTTGTGCAGTATGAGAGTGATGCCTGGGATTATGAGCCAAATGCCACCACTGCCTGTCGCCATTAACGAGGATCTTGCTAGTAGTATTTTGCCTAATAGAACATAGGTAAGCTCTTCCTAAACTTAACTCATTCCTTGTATAAAACTTGAGAAAAATTAAATTAAATTTCTACAATGGCTATCCTAAAATGCCATACTATTTGATGATATATAAATATGATTTTACTCCATTGGACGTGAAATTGGAATTCGTTCTTGTCCCAAACTTTGATTCATTTTGGTTTCCAAACTTTAAAAATAAATGAATTCAATCTTTTTAATCCAACGACATTAACTCTATTTTAGGTATTAAATGGTGTTCTAGGTTGAATTTGAGGTGGGACGTGATAAATTGTGGGCTTGGAACACCATTTAACACCTACAAGAAGTTATTGACTTTAGGTTAAAAGGACGATATCTATTTATTTATAAAGTTTGGGAATCAAGATGTATCAAAATTTGAGACACTGATGAATTTCAATTTCGCGTATAAGTTTATGGACTAAAAACATATTTGATCTAAAATTGAAATTGAAGTATAGAATGTGACTTGAAAGCTGATTGGTTTATTGTGCGTTGACAATTGAATGAAGGTGGCAAAGTGCTGAGTCCACCAAGATTTGGCAGAGAAATGAAATGAAAGTGCATGATGATGAGTGTAGAGAGTGTTAGGTGCAACAAGTGTTTTTGGTGGTACAAAGCATTGAGGATCTGAGGACTTTCCACACTTTCTAATCCATCATTCATATCTTATTGTTCCCTCCTTTATTTGTTTCTTTTGAAGGAAGCCTTGCAACTCCTGTTGTATAAACAAAACATTTTCCTTGCAAAGAAAAAGGAGAGAAAATAGGAAAGCAATTAATATAACAATGGTTTGAGGTTAATGCACCGTTATTGATTCCAGAGTGCAGGTGTTTTTCTCATTCCACACCAACTATTTGTAGATCTATATTCTAGTTTGCCATCCATCGACTTCAAATTTAAGTAATTATCATATTTAACTCTTCATACCTGTTGTGTAATGTGTGAAACTAAATCATTATTTACACCATTTTCTATCTTCCTTCACTTATAATATTCATTTATCATTCCTTTACCGTGTTTTCTTTTGTGAATAATGTGAATTGGATCGTTGATCAAGAAAAAATTTTGTTTAAAGAGACAATTATTTATCATACCGTGTGAAAAATAAGTTATAAGTGTTGTTGTATTTCATATGATGTATTTAGTAGTAGATCTTAATAAGTGTCAGTCATATCTCTATTTTCAGTTAAATATTTTAGTCTCTAAATTCTAAATTTAGACATGAGATTGTATTCAAAATGAATAGAGATAAAACTTTTAATTCAACCGTAGTAAATTCTTTTGATGTTTTAAATATATTTTAGGATAACATTTGATTTATTATACGGTTATGTTCAAATGTTATTTTGAAATAAGGTTTAACACTTCTAAAAGATTAAAGTGAGAGATAAATTTCAATTTTGTATAAAAGATCAAAGAAAAAAAATGTATTTAACTCTATTTTCATAACAGGTAACAGATTTCACGATGTCACTGCAGAATACTTTTCATTGTAGTAAATATACTTTAATTTCGTATCTAGCATATAACTGAGGTATTAAACATGTGTGTATATTTTTTCATAAACATTTAATAGAGTAAAGTAAGAAAAAGTATTAGATGATATTTTTATGAGCTAAAATTAAATTTGCAATAGTTATTTTAACACTAATGTATAAGTATTTGCAATTTTGATACAATGGTGGTTAGAAATTTTCCACAAGAAAGTAAAGTCCTTCATTTACTTTCTATTCTTTTGTAATTTGTGTGATTAATGTTGCTTTTGTTCTTGGTTATAATAATAGGATGATACGGTCGTAAGTTTCCTTCATTATAACTCATCCAACTTCTGAAAAGTTCTTTTACATCACATGTAGCCTTATCCTAATAGTTGATGTTGGCTACATGGATCACATAAATTAATTCAATTATACTAAAATCAAAGTTTTAAAATTATTAATTATCATAATGACTTCCTCTAAAGTTTTTTTTTTTGTCTCCTCTCTTCATTGGTACAGGGCTAAAATTTATACAATCTACTTTTATCATTGGAATCTCCTGTAACATTTTTGGTTCTTGTCCAAATCAGTTGAACTTGTCTTTTTCATTTTTTTTTTCTTCACAAATATGAAATTTATGTTTGGTGTATGATAACACACCCATCTCATTTTTGCTACTCACTTTTTCTCATGTTGTCTCTTTAAAGTTGAACATTGAGTACCAGTACTATAAATTTGTCTGAGTTTGATAAGTACTTTGCACTCATAAATAACTCTCGACGTCTTCTTTTATTTTTAGCCATATTACTTATATTCTCTTGTCTCCTGCCAAAATTTCTAAGTTTTTTTCTTTTTTTTTTTTTTTTTAAAATTTTTTCTCCAAAGTTCGAATTTAAATTTATTGGCTTCCTTTTTTTTCTTTTTT
>Ga0099823_1007190_pt1 | contig 11284 bp, 5 predicted proteins | sample CowpearedBW_FD_76831 | JGI IMG/M metagenome (GOLD analysis project Ga0099823, IMG submission 76831) | Root nodule microbial communities of legume samples collected from California, USA - Cow pea red BW | ecosystem: Host-associated > Plants > Roots > Nodule | place: USA: California | collected... | reverse complement strand
TTTTTTTTTTTTTTTTCTTTAGGTTTATTTTGATTTGTTCTACATAGAACCTAGGCAGTTATTTGGACTAATCTGACTTCACCACTTGTGGTCTTTTGGATATAATTTATGATTTCGGCCTTGAAATATACTATATTTTTTAATTAAACAAATGAAAATGTACAGGTTCGGATCTTATGATAACAAGTAGAAACCAAAATTTCATTTTCCAGTTTCAAAGTTTTATACTCTGGAAAAGACTTACTTTGTTTCTTTAACTCAGTACACCATTGGTTAAATATCTCTTCACTTACGACTTTCTTATGTGGGAGGACACAGTGGATATTCTTTTCATGCTCGATAACGTGTTTTTCTTTTAGTGTCATATTGTTTTGCACATCGTTAATGATCTTAATGAATCTGTAGATTATAACTAAAATGTCAGCAGCAAATGGTGTAAGACGTGTTTGGATTGGTCAAAATGGATTGCTTTCAACTCCTGCTGTGTCTGCTGTCATACGTGAAAGAGTTGGAGCTGATGTAAGTTATGCTTTCTACAGTTTGGTTCTCATTATTTGTCTATCTCATTATTATGCTTAGAATGCTTTTTGTTTCTTCGAATACGGTGCATGATTTTAATAGTGGAAGAACATCAGGTAATATATTTCTCTGCTGAATTAAAGCAAAAATAGTGGTTAAAAAAATGTTATCTGTACAGGGATCCAAGGCAACAGGTGCATTTATACTGACAGCAAGTCACAATCCCGGTGGTCCTGATGAGGTCAGAATTGCTGTGAATTACTTTAATTATTTCTAGATGAGTTAAATTATATTAATGGGTATGATTATATACAGTAAAGTAATTTAATGTGTGGATCTTTCTCACGTTCTATTTCTGAAATCTGAACTAGGTTTACTGACAATTAGCCTATAGCTTGGCCAGTTGAGTTGTTTGAGGTTGACTCACGTTGCTTAGATCAATATAAATTATGTTTCACGGAGTAACAAATGACATGAAAAAATATTGTACCCTTTTCATTTTTTTTACCTTGTATGACCCAACGATAAGTGATATTACCTATTTTTTCTTTACAGAAGATGAAAAGGTAGCAAGTAGTCAAAAACCAAAGAGCAAGAAATATCAGGGAAACATGTAATTACACAATATCATTTTTAAAATGCAGGGAAGAGTTCAGTGACAGGCTTGATCTATGTGAACATTAACATATTGCGTTTATGTGACCATGAAAATATTCCAGAGTGTCCCTTCCCCAAAATAATCTTGTGGTTACAAAATTGTAGTTTTTCTTAGATATCAACGTTACATAATTAAGTTAACAAGGTGAACATTTTCATAGTTAACTGTAGGAGTGGATGGGAGTTTCTTGGGTCGTATTATACTGATATCTAATTGGTTGTAAAATTAATTCCAAATGATTGTAACTGTCATTTTTTTCCATGTTGTAGGATTTTGGTATTAAATATAATATGGAAAACGGTGGACCTGCACCAGAGGGAATTACTAACAAGATATATGAATTCACTACAACAATTAAGGAGTACCTGATTGCTGCAGATCTTCCAGATGTACTGCTCAAGACCTGGCTACAAATCTTCCCCTTTTCTTTATTTATATTACCTTGTTTTTAATTAAAACTGTACTTTTTTGTATCTATCTAACCCATGTTTCCCATTCTCTGATTGTTTACCCAGGTGGACATCACCACAACAGGCGTTACAAACTTTACAGGCCCTGAAGGACCATTTGACGTTGAGGTTTTTGATTCAGCAAGTGATTATATAAAATTGATGAAGTAAGATTTTACAACTTCATCGTACACTCTGCATGAATACAAATAATTTGTATACGGTTGGATTTCTTTTGTCATGTCATATCGTGATGACAACTGCCAATTGAGCCGCGAAACTGGAGAACATTGAAGGAAGAAAATGTTTAAATTTGTCAAGCTGTATAAGTTTCTTTTAATAGATTTTCCTGCCTTTTCCTTTTTGAGTATCCAGTTTGGTATCACGTATGAGGCGGTTGTTCCTACAATAAGCAATTGTTTTATTTTCTTATTTTAATAAGATCATTAAATGTTCTATATATTCGTACTTGCATCTACTGATTCAATCCTTTCTTACCCCATGCTTGAAATTTTGCAGGTCAATTTTTGATTTTGAATCTATCAAGAAACTGCTGTCCTCTCCTAAGTTCACATTCTGGTATGTTTTGGGGATGATTTTAAACTGTGATATAGAACTTTTCTTAGTTTCTTTAATTCCAAACTTTATAGTAAATTTCTTTAACTTTATTGAAGTTATGATGCACTTCATGGGGTTGCTGGAGCATATGCAAAGAGTATTTTTGTGGATGAACTTGGAGCACAAGAAAGCTCTTTACTGAACTGTACACCTAAGGTCTTATTCTCTTGTTGATTATTTCCAAGTATGGCTTTCAATTTTCTGAGTGCTGGTGGTGATTTGTCTTTGATTTGTGGATGACTTATTGGATATAGGAAGACTTTGGAGGAGGACACCCAGACCCCAATTTGACTTATGCGAAAGAGTTGGTTGCTCGTATGGGATTGGGCAAATCCGAACCACAAGATGAGCCCCCAGAGTTTGGTGCTGCTGCTGATGGTGATGCAGATCGCAACATGGTACTTGGTAAAAGGTAGTGTTGCCCTTTTTTATGGTGAATTTGAATCTTTTCTTACCTTTTAGTGTAATATTTGTGTATCCCTTGTTTGTTAGGTTTTTTGTCACTCCTTCAGATTCCGTGGCCATTATTGCTGCAAATGCTGTTGACGCTATACCATACTTCTCTACTGGTTTAAAGGGTGTTGCCAGGTTTTCATCATTTTCATATGTTTGAAGCTCTTCTCTTAATTTCGTCAGTAGTCTGTGTTTTCGCATACAGAAGCACACGTGCCAATGTGCACTTGTGCCATGTTATGTAGTTATTATGACAAGCTTATACTTGGTCACGCTTAGTAATTGTTCTCTGTTCTGTAACTATCTAGTTAGCTGCTGCAAAAAGTGTGATTGAATTTGTTTCTAGTTGGAATATGAAACAGGAAGATTTTACATTGAATTAACTAGAAGTTGTTGATCTGCTGTTAATCTATAGCTTAACGTCTATCAATTTTAAACTGTAAATATTTTGTAGGAGCATGCCAACCTCTGCTGCCCTGGATGTTGTAGCCAAACATCTGAATTTGAAATTTTTTGAGGTACAATGCTCTTCGATGCCTTTACTTACGAAAACACTCGGCAGTGGCTTTTGGGCACACAATTATTTAATTTATTTATTATTCAAAACCAGGTCCCAACAGGTTGGAAGTTCTTTGGTAATTTAATGGATGCTGGATTATGTTCAGTCTGTGGTGAAGAAAGTTTTGGGACTGGTACGTTTTTGCCATGCATTGAGAGGAGCAAACTACAACTTTAAACTTTTTTAAAACATAGTTTTATCTTGTGATTATTCCTTGTGTTTGTGGTTAGGTTCTGACCATATTCGTGAGAAAGATGGAATCTGGGCAGTTCTGGCCTGGCTATCTATACTTGCCTATAAAAATAAAGATAAACTTGAAGACAAGCTTGTCACTGTTGAAGACATAGTTCGCCAGCATTGGGCTACTTATGGGCGTCATTATTATACTCGATATGACTACGAAGTATGATACTATCACATTTTGTTCTATTTTGTTATAACCAGTTTTGAAAATCAGCTAATGACCTCAACTTTTTGCCTTAAAGAACGTGGATGCAGGTGCAGCCAAGGAACTGATGGCTTATTTGGTCAAGCTGCAGTCCTCGCTTTCAGAAGTCAACGAGTATGTTAATATTAGTAATTTAGTACACCAAGATTATTTTAGTAGAGTTTCCTTACAGTATATTCCCCCCTTATCATGCAGTTAAATCTTTTGGCAATCAATTTGATCATTGAATGAAATTATTTAATGTCATTGATATCTAGAAACTGATCTGTACGTTGTACTTCTGGATAATGGTAGCCCCGTAGTTATTTTACAGTTCTTCCCTATCCTTTTGATACTTCTTATGAAGATTCTTTGGGTGAGAACTGTCCTATACTTGCTTACCTGGGTATCCTACACAATCCATCAACAAAAAATCTCAAATAACTAGTGCATCCCCAAAGAACCAAAAACTGGCGACATTCTGGCGGACTTCTCCAAGAGTCATTGACCTAAAGCAAAAGCATAAAATTCTACCATTATTCAAAAAACCTAGGTAATACAATCCAAACGTTTATCATATAAGATATTGACCAAGTCATGGAAAAGTATACCTCCGTCCACTTCCTCTTATGTCTTCCCGCTTCAGTTCACCTCCGCTGCTGATTATAGATATGTTGTAGTTGCCTATTTATAGATACGCTTTAGTTCACTTCCGGTGCTAATTATTGATCTGTTTCTCATCAGAATAGAATTTATTGATTATTTAGAATACTTAGAAATAAGCAATTGGACTGAACTGATGAATATGTTACTGTTACCTGTTTAGTCAATCGGTATTTGACCTAGGAATAAGATTACTCGGTTAAGGTTTTGGATATGTCGTATCATGATAAATGATAAATATAACGAATTTATTCCCTTTCATTTAGGATTATCAATGGGGTGAGGTCAGATGTTTCGAAGGTTTCCAACGCTGATGAATTTGAGTACAAAGATCCTGTGGATGGTTCCGTCTCATCACATCAGGGAATCCGATATTTATTTGAGGATGGATCGCGATTGGTGAGTTTACTGCTTCAGAAATATTTGTTGCGACTAAGTTGATGGAAGTGGGAGGAATTTCGTAATTGAAAATGCATCTTCCATATTCATCTTTTTCCGTTGTTAGGAACTTGAAGTTGATGTGGGATTTATTTATTTTTTTCCTTAGGATATATTATTTCATTTTCCATTTTCTCTTCATATTTTATGGAGTGTATTAACTACCTTGTTTTCTTATGTTGAATACGCTACCCTAGATTTTCCGTCTGTCTGGAACTGGATCAGAAGGTGCTACTATTCGACTATACATTGAGCAATACGAAAAGGATCCATCAAAAATTGGGAGACTTTCAAATGAGGCGCTTGCTCCTCTTGTGAGAAATGTTTCAAATTGAAGATGCTTTTAATTAACTCTAGTAACTATCTTTACTGACTTGAATATCCCAATTACAGGTGGAAGTTGCATTGAAACTTTCAAAAATGGAGGAATTCACTGGTCGATCTGCACCAACTGTGATTACATGAACGCATAAAAGTGGAAGGTGGTTAGATCCGAAGCCTCTCAGAATGTGATTTCTTTTTTGTTGTTGAGTTTCTATCCAGTGTTACGGATAGCCGACCTGTACCTTGGGTTGTTTGAAGCCTTTGCTATGGGCACTTGAGTGGAGTTTGAATTACTTTATCTAAATTTTGATGTGCTGAATAATTTGCAACTGCTGAGTGCTAATTATAGTCTTAATATAATGGTTCCTCTTGGGGGGGGCAGTCCCTTCTTCTTTAGGTTCCCCTGCCGTCATATTTGACTTCTCTCCTAAACTTTGGAAGAACTGGCAGAACAAACAACGGCTAGCTGTTTCGTTGCAAATGTCTTGTGTACGGCTTCATGGGCCATTTTAGATAATTTTTCCTTTGTGAATCTATTGTCATTTCCTATCATTTAGCCTAAGTATTTTCTTTAGAAAATAAATACGCTCCCAACAACAGTCATTTGAGGAGGACGTCAAAAAGGTTGAGATTTTTCAAGTGAAGTATAGCAATTTCTGGTGAAAAAGTGTTGCAAAAAGAAATCCGTAGAATGAAAGAATGGTGGCCAGAGTTTTATGGGGTAAAGCAAGAATACCCTTTACGGGCTCTTTCTTCCTGCACCTCCACAAAACCCTTAATCCCAAAAATACCCTTTAATCCTATCCCCTCACAGTTTTCATTTTTCAAGCGTTCTAGCCCTCATCGCTCATCCCATTCTGGCTCCATTGGGTGAAGAAGAAGGTTCATGAAGGGATGCCCGGAATTGGAAGAAGCTCCGGGTGTGAGAAAATGGAGGTCTGGATCATGTGATGCGATGGAAATGGAGGTTAAAGGGTGTGTGCTGTGGTGAAAGATGAAGATGGAAGGTAGTTCAGAGTGGGAAGATGAAGTGAAAGAAAGGAATGGTCTTGGTTTATGCTTAACCAGCAAGCATATGTTATTGATAGTTATGCCCTTTCTTTCTCTCTTCGATCTCATCACCCAAACAACACAACCATTTTAATGGTGGACCATGTTTATATGTTTAATTTTCTTCTGTCTCTGTTTTTTTATGTTTCTTTCCATTGTTGAATCTTTTGAACTTGTGATTATTTATCTTACCGAGACCAAAGTAGGAAGAGTTAACAATGGGTGTGGTCAACGCCTGCACCACCATGGGAAATGAGTTTTCCCTCTTGTTCCCGATTGGAACAGATAAAATGAACAGATAGATAAAATGAGTAGATTGATTGCTCCGAAAAGTATTTCTGGAAAAGTATTCTGAAATGTAAAATAATTTTCATTTTGATATTTTGGAATAAGTCTTTCAAAACATAGTTTTTGATTTGAAAATATATTTCGAAACATTCAATCTAAACAAAATTAAAATAAAGATGTGTGTAGATTTTTATTATATTTTTAATGACGGGTATTTTAAAAAATACAACTTTTATGGAGGTGCAAGAAGAAAATATGTGAACTCTGCCCAAATGAATCTTAATCTAATGGACATGAGAGCCCAAATTGGAGTTCGGACTCAGCCGCTGTATTGTTACTCGTGTTTAACTTGCCAAGAACAGACGGCTTACTAAAAAAAAGAAAAAGAAAAAAATGTAGGAATGAGAATGACAAAATCTTAATACTGAGCAATTAAACTTATGGGCAAACGCCAGAGATTTTTTTTTTCTTGTTTATTTCTTCATAAAAAACACTTAAATAAAAAAGTTGTCAGAAAATTATTTCAAAGTTATATATGAGATTTTACTTTACTTCTTTAATGGCTTTATATGTGTACACGCATATAGACTTTTTGGTTTGTTCCTATAATTAATTTGTTGAGGTTTGATTTCAATTTTTGTCTTTTCCACATGGTTTTTAGTGTAGTTTCTTTCGGTAAGGTTTGCTAGCAACATGTTCGCCACACAAAAAACTCATCGTTACCATATCTATTATTTCCCCTATCATGTCTGTTTTTTAAATTTTATTTCCCAGAATGTTAATATAATGTTTTTGAATTCCAAAAGTGAAATTATCTTTTTGTTTATCTTTATTTGAGATGTTAAACTCATTACTGATATATAAGTAATATATATCTATTTGATTTGTTTTAAGGAAATAAATTGTTTAACTTCTTAAAAATTCTCAATGTGTTTTTTGAGAAATGAACTACTTTTAAACATACACTCCTTAACAAAGTATTTAATTACACTGTATTGATGTAATGTTTTAACTTCCAAAAACTTTTCAAACATAAACTCATCTATGATAACAATTTTTTTATATAAAAAAATAATTTGGGTCACTGATTTAAAGTATTTGATTCGATATTTACAAGGCAGAATGTGAACTTGTGAAATATATGACAATAATTAATATATGGAAATTAATAAGATTAGCTACTTAAATTATTTGATAGACATTGATTAATAAGATGCTGGTTCATTCCCATAATGTTGATATGACCACACAATGTGTGTCTGTGATATGGCCAATTTTTCAAGTTTAAGATCAAATATATGTAAAGATGAAAAGGTTGAAAATTTATCCTATTCATAACAAAAAGGCACCTTAATGCTTCACATCTGTAAATAATTACAATACATAGTAAATATAGAAATTGTACATTTTGAAAGATAAATTTTACTTAATTAAATAGATAAATTACTTAATTTTACTTAAATTCTGAGGCTCTCTCTATCTCCTCAAACATAGTAGTCTTTTAAATTGTGGCTTTTATTAACTCTGATCGGTTGGTGGAGACAAATTGGCCCTACCATGCCAATTTTCATGCACATCTACATTTGCAAAATTTAGATGTATTTCTTTTATATGTATTTCAGTACTATAAATCTGAATCAGTTTTTCATATTAATTATAAATTATGCTTACATTTATATTTTAATCCACCAAATTTGGACATAAATTTTTGTATATATAAATAAATAATTTATTTTTACTAACTTACTTGCAAGTATTTTATGAAATTTATTTATAAAATAAATTTGTATAACTTTTGCGCAATCTAAAAAGAGATAAAATAAAGATAAGATGAATTATATAAATAAATAAAATAATGTTATAAATTTAGTTATGTAAATAATGCAAATTATAAGTAACTTTCACACATTAAATCCTGCTAGTTGACTAGGAATGGAAAAACAAAAACTTATATACAAAGACTCCCTACATTATGTAATTAATAAATTAAGACGGGTACCATTTTATACGATTTTCGAACAAAATAAATTCACTTCCTACTGTGATATATAAAATATGAGTTTATATTTTTGTTAGAAAATTAAGGTAAATTATACTTAATTCGAATTAAAAAATAACTGATTATACTTTTTAATCTAATTAAACTATAAAGAGATGAATTTAAGAATTTAAAAAAAAAAAAACTGACATAATGTCCAACAATTAGTTTGAATACTTTAATTTAAATCGAAACAGACTTTATATCATCTCCTATTCCAAGTAGTACTTAGAATGCAAGATAAGAAACAGGAGAAGAAACAGACAAAGTACAAGTTTATTAGTGTAGCCTATGAGTAAGGAAAAATCCAACACAAACTTCATTATTTTGTGTTCTTCATTTCAAATTCGTCATGACTTTTGGAAACAAAGAAGCTAACCAACAGAGCACACAAATAGGTTTCAGTTTTGACTTTTTTGGGAACTTTCATTTATTTTCAGACCACACTGCAACCCTACACACCAGTTTCATCTTCATCTATTTCCATCACTTCTTCCCATATCATCTTCTCATTTTTTTTATATTTCTTTTTACTTTTAATTGCAAGGTTCTTATATTATTTCTCCAGAAACTGTATACTTTTACTATTTTTATTAAAAGCATTGCAAAGAAATAAAAATAAGATGTTTTTTTTTTTATAACAAGGCTATGCATATATAAGGATATGTCTGATAATAACCATATATTGGTACGAATCCAGAGGATATGTTCCGTTGATCGTTAGAGATTAGTAAAAATTAATGAAATGGAATTTGTGATTCTAAATGAATTCGTCACAAAGAGTTCAGTTTGTCTATAGTTACAACCCTAATTCCGTGTGATTTTCCTTTATTAAATGTACAATAATACATGCTTTAGTTTTTATTAATGTTGTTTGAAAGTGTAAGGATAAACGCTTATCATTAGACTAAAAATTTATAATCATTAATTAATTTTTTTTTATTTAAGAATGTAACTTAAACTTAAATGTCAATTGTATTTTAATATATTTAAATTTTACCATAAAATAATTAATGTTATTTACAACAAAAAGTACGACGTTTATTAGATTATTTTATCCTTACATTACAGTACATCATCAGCAAATGACAAGGAGTTCTGATTATTATTGTCCGTAACATTAAGTTGTAGAAAGTTAGTACTACTTGTCGTCTATGTCTCAATGAATCCAAGTGCTGAATATACAGAACAGTGCACACAATTTTAACCATTTTCTTAATATTTTTTCGTCAAATCTCTAAAATTAAAGGATGATGAGCAGATATTCTTTCAGTATTAATATTAAATAACAATTAAATATAATATTAAGAACCTCTTTTATTCCCTGCCAGAGCTAAGAGACAAATTCTTAGTGGTTTACTTTGAATTCTTACGTGAATAAGTTTTCAACTCAATGTCTTATCTTATTGTATTCTTCTTTCAATTTCTCTTTTAAAATAAAAGTAAATTTTTTTAGCTTAAACTTTCAAAGTTTGGTATGCATTATTGATATGGAAATGAGCTTTTTTTAGACAGTGAAGTGAAGTTGATTGATTATATCAGGATATTTAGCATCAGGTAAACATACAATCTTATCTGTTTAAATAGCTCCTAGTTTATTTGTTGACAAAAATGATTTTTAAGTGATGTTTATGACATTCGACTCTGATCTTAATTTTGATAGTAATTCTTGGATGGAACACTTATCATCCAATCAAAAATTATAATTCATAATCAGAATATAACTCTTCCTATTTATAATTATAGTCTAAGTGATTGTGACTTAACTCATATATGCCATGATATAATTGATATACTCTACAATAATTTAATTACTGTGTTGTGCCATATGATAATATGAAATATTTAGAGTTGAATTATCCACAATTTTAAATATGTGTTTAAACTACCCACATCTTTAAATATGTGGTCTAAATTACTTTATAATTTTAAATATGTTACCTAAATTACTCACAATTTAAACTATCACATAACACGTTTTAATAACTTAATTATAACTATCTATATTTTTTAAAGTGTTAGCTTAGGGTAAAATTTGGTGTAACTATAATAATAAAAAACTATAACTTATTTTTATTTTAAATAGTTCTTAAGTCGTTGTCATATAAGGGTTCTCTTTATCTATGAAATGGTATGGTTAGTTTTTTTTCCGAGTCCTGTATTATTTTGTAGCTGTATAAGGATTTAAATGTTGTAGGTGAAAATGGTGTGAGGAGAAATGATTAATAACTACATTATTTTCCAATCATACAGTATTACAACAATTATTTGATGGAAAATTCAGAAAGAATCTCTTAACACAAGTCCTTGTATTCTACAAAGACTAATACATGAGTTGATGATGCAGGACAAACAACATTCATTGGTAATGTTTCTATGCTTCCCAACATGGTTTTCTTACATTAAATAACCTTAAACATTTTTATCTTTATATGCACACATATCTTTTCACCAGTTGTAATTCACGAATGATTGACTTGGATATGCAAACCAACACCTCTCATTACAAGTTTCATGCAACACTATTGTCACAAAAATTCGAACGTAAACCATAACAGTTTCAAAAATTTACAAATAATAAGAGATCGGTAAGCAGAACAATATCAAATTATGATATATAGGACAACCGATGAAAAACGTGAATCCATAATGCATGTCACTGATTTATCTGAACATGTGTGAGTCAAAATTTTATATTGGATATACAAAGTTAAATATTATATAAAAATAAAGATTTATAATATCATTATTCTAAAATTTTAAAATAAAAATAATGTCAAATATTTTATATGTATGAAAC
>Ga0099823_1007180_pt1 | contig 11291 bp, 9 predicted proteins | sample CowpearedBW_FD_76831 | JGI IMG/M metagenome (GOLD analysis project Ga0099823, IMG submission 76831) | Root nodule microbial communities of legume samples collected from California, USA - Cow pea red BW | ecosystem: Host-associated > Plants > Roots > Nodule | place: USA: California | collected... | reverse complement strand
GTCAATCTCATTAGGCCAAAAAAAACTCATAATTAATTGAAATAAAAATGAATTGTAGTCTTAGTTCAATTATTAATTTTGGGTTACAAGGTACATGCAAGTTGGCTTCTGAATAAAATAGTGTGAATACAGATTTTTTTTTTCCACTCTACTTAGCATGCTTAACGCGTAACTAAAGTCAACTCAACCTTAAGAGAACATAGTTTGGTGCACAACATGAACATGAATTTTGAAGACTAACATGGTGGAATCAACCTCATCAAACCCAAAGTGGTACAAAGAGAAAATCATCATTCAAACAACACCAAGTTTCCCACATTCAAAATTCATGGGTTTTCCAACCAGCATCAATCACTTGTTTCTGCTCATATTTTCCAGCTTCTGTTTAGGTGCAATCTCTGCGAATGATACCATCACATCAACCAGATTCATCAGCGACTCTGACTCTCAGATTACAAGCTCAAGCAACGGTGATTTCAAGGTTGGATTTTTCAGCCCTGAAAACTCCACAAATCGCTATGTGGCAATCTGGTATCTCTCTCAGACCAACATCATATGGGTAGGAAATAGAGATGAACCACTGAAGGATTCATCTGGGGTGTTCAAAATCCACGAGGATGGGAATCTTGTGGTGCTGAATGGAGAAAATAGTGTGATATGGTCAACAAATGTATCAGTTGGTGGTACCAACACAAGTGCTCAACTTGACAATTCAGGAAATCTGATCCTGCGTGGTGACTCAAGTTTAACACCATTATGGGACAGTTTCACACACCCTGCTGATATTGCTGTGCCACAGATGAAAATTGCCACCAATAGGATCACTGGTAAGCCATGATTCACCATATATACTTTCATTTACTACTCTCTCTCTCTCTCTTTCTATCTGTGTTTTCTTTTTACCCATTGGAAGAAGTATCCACAAGTTTTCTCTTTCAATCACAGTTTTTTTTTCTTCTAGATATTCATTGAAAGACTTGATTCTGATACTATACTCTAAGATACTTCATCATGATATCTTTCATTGTAAAATATCCAAACTTCGAAGTTATTATTTTTTTTTCCTCAAATTGGAATTCGTTTATATTTTAAATTTTGATATACATTTTAGTCTCAAACTTAAAAATTGAATGGATGTAATTTTTCTAACATAATTACGTTAAATTGTTTTGACATGTCAAACGTATTTTAGGATGACGATTGAGTTATTTACATCGTTTTATATGTTTCGGCTCAAATATTAGTCTCAAACACTACTTAACAAGTCTAAAAATTTAATTTTATTAGATTAAAAGAATTATATTTATTTATTTTTAAAGTTTACGAACCAAAATAAATCTAAGAAAGAAATGAATTATAATTTCACATATAAGTTTCTAATACTAAAAGTATATTTAACCTATAATACAGCCATGTGAAACAAAAGAACATGTAAACGAAGATATCTGATGTGGAATCTGTGGATGATATAACAGGTGAGAAAATCGAGTATGTGTCATGGAAAAGCAGTTCTGATCCTTCTACTGGGTACTTCACTGGGAGCCTTGAAAGGTTGGATGCACCAGAGGTGTTTTTCTGGTACAACAAAACAAAGCCATATTGGAGAACTGGTCCATGGAATGGAAGAGTGTTCCTAGGATCACCAAGGATGTTAACTGAGTACTTATACGGGTGGCGTTTTGAGCCTAATGATAATGGAACAGCATATCTAACCTACAACTTCGAAAAACCTGCCATGTTTGGAATCCTTACCATAACCCCACATGGCACACTGAAACTGGTAGAGTTTTTGAACAGAACCAAGTTTCTGGAACTTGAGGTGGATCAAAACGAATGTGACTTTTATGGGAAGTGTGGACCCTTTGGAAGCTGTGATAACTCCACAGCACCAATTTGCAGCTGTTTTGAGGGGTTTGAGGCACGCAAGCCAGAGGAATGGAACAGTGGAAATTGGACAAGTGGGTGTGTGAGGAGTGTGCCACTGAATTGTGGCAAGTTGAGAAATGGGAGTGAAGTTGAAGAAGGAGATAGTTTTCTGCAGAAACATAACATGAAAGTGCCTGATTTTGCAGAGAGATCAGATGGAAACCAAGAAAAATGTGGTGCAGATTGCTTGGCAAATTGCTCTTGCTTGGCTTATGCATATGATTCTTACATTGGTTGCATGTATTGGAGTAGGGAATTGATTGATTTGCAGAAATTTCCTTATGGAGGGGTTGATCTCTTCATTCGTGTTCCATCACAACTTCTACGTATGTTTTCTCTCCTTACTCACAATATTTTATATCGGTATAATGATATCTTCTATTACACTAATTATAGTATGAAAACTTATTGTTTGATCTCATTTTCATATTTGATGTTTTGTATACAACAACTTTTATAATTTATAATATCAAGATGTTGGAAGATTATATGGTAATTAAATATAAATCATAATATAATATATAATATAAGTATGATGGTTTTTAGAAAATGTTTTGAGATATCAAAGTGAATGTACAAAAATTTTAGGAGATCAATATATAACAAAAAGTCTAAAATTAAAAAAATATTACTTTTATCTTTATATGTAAAAAAAAAATGGAAGAGTCAAAGTACTATAGGAGTAAAGAAACTCCGTCACGAGCAAGTAGTGGAAAACTTGATATTAATTCTTATTTTTTCCTTGAGTGCTTTTCTTCCAAACTTTTATACCATGAAAATGTTTGAGATATATGTTGATAACCAATTTATAATACATAAGCTATAATATAAAATTAATTTTGTTATGTTAAATTAGATATAAATTCATGTTAAAGTTTTAGATTATGTTGAAAATCTTTCGTCAACTCTAACGTATAAATTTTATCTTCTAAACTGACCATGTAAATATAAATTAAATTTAATCTCACCGGTTGAAAAAAACACGTTACTTAATTTTATAAATAATTAAAGAAATAAATAACATTATTTTATTTTATTTTATTCTGAATAACATGCAGCTAGTGGTAAAAAGAGAAGAGAAACGAAGGGATTAATAATCGGTATTGTGGTAGCAATTGGAGCATTAGCAACTGCAATCGGCGCTTATCTTTTGTGGCGGAAATTTACTCCTAAGCATACAGGTAAAGTTGTCTTGTTTATATTTATATCTGAATAATCATTTAATTTTTTTCCTTAATTTTTTTTATCACGTTTACTATTTTCCAATCTTCTCCCTTTTTTTAGATTATTTCTCTTTCATTACTTAAAAAAGGAGTGGACATTACTCATTCTCCATGATAGGGAAACTTCGGTAAAAGGGGAACAAAAACATTAAAATAATATCGCCCGACAAATTTGAACGAATCTTTATGAGCAGGAATATAGTACGAAGAAGATACGATGAATAGGTTGCTGTAGCCATGTGTGCTACCTTGCTTTTCTGCCGTGAATGTTGAATTTTTTTTATTACAAATATTAAAGTCAAAGTTCTTCTTTATGGTATAATGTTTTTCCACAAAATTTGATAAATATAATAATTGATATGTCAACAGGATATTCTTCTTAAAGAAATACTCTTTATTTATTTAAGGGTTAAATATGTTTTTAGTCCCTTAAGTTTTAGTAAAATTTGGAATTAGTCCATTTTTAAAACTTTTGACTAAATTAGTTATTCATCTTTAAAAATGCGTGAATTTAGTCATTTTAACCAAATTTTGTTAAGTTTATCTTACGTTTCAAGCGTATTTCATGATAGTATTTGAATTGTTTACCCCGTTTGACACATTTTTGCTTCAATGTTAACTCAAATATTATCATAAAATGCGTTTAAAATATCAAATAAATTTAACAAAATTTGGTAAGAAGGATTAAATTCACGCATTTATAAAGATGAAAGACTAAATTGGTATAAAGTTTCGAAGAAAAACTAATTCCAAGATTCACTGAAACTTGAAAAACCAAAAACATATTTAACCCTTTATTTATTTAAGAAAAACCTTTTAAATAGACTTTAAGTAAAAAAGCACACTAGCTGATAGGAAACTAACTCCTAACAATATTGAAAAGCATAACAACTAAATACTAATCAGTGTAAAATATGTTATAACAAGGTTAAAATATCTAACAAATTTTTACCTTAAAGTGACATTACTTTCTAATATCGTTTTTAAAGTAAGAATCTTTGTCTTACTAATTCTAAACACGTACATTAAGAATGTGTATCTTTCTTCCATATTCAGTTGTATCTTGCAAAATCTAAAAATGTTCCAATTCACAATTTTGGTCAAAATTTGAAACTTTGACTCGTCGTTAAAGATGGTTTGATTCTTTCTTTTGGATGTGTCATTTTGTTGCAAATGTATATGATGTTCTCAATTTCCTTTTAATGTTCTTGCTCCTCGTAAAACATTGTGAATTCAAGCAAATTATATTCTCCCCCACAATTAGTTTTGCAATACTTGTATTGGTTGTCTTACTTGTTTTTCAACCATTGCTTTATAGTTTTTAAAAGTTGATAAAACTTTAGGTTTTTCCTTCAAAAAGTAAACCTAAGTTTGCATACTCAAGTCGTCAATGAAAGTGATAATATATTCTTTACCTCCGTTAGAAATAGGATTAATTGGCCAATAAATATTAAAGTGCACAACCTCCAATAATTTTCTTACTTTCTTGGATTTTCATTTGGAAAATAGTTATCGATGTTGCATGTTGAGAATACATTCCTCACATGTGTCCTTTGAACTAGAAAATAAGGAAGACCAATTATCATATTTTACTGTTGAAGTGTTTGTAAACCTCCAAGAACACGATAACTATAACAAAAATGTCATAGTTGCGCTTGATTGTTCAAACTTGTAGCATAACATAATTAAGTAGAATGACTGAGGTAAAGTGGAAACATCTGATGTATTGTCATAGCCACTTGAGTGATCAATCCCAATATGTCATCTAGTATTTGACAAACCACCCCTATCCCCATAGTTCCTTTAATTGTGATATTGTAATCTTTCTCTTTCAACTAAAGGATACTTGACAAATTGGTCTTTAAATATGGGGAAAAAAGGATATTAGACAAGGTTTGAGCAACACTACTTTTAGTTAGTAAAGTTACCTACCATTTTTCCATGATTGAGATTGTAGAAGTGTTTCCAAACTTCACATTACCTCTAAAGGATTCATCGAGAATGGAAAATACAAAATTATCTCCATTCATGTGATTGTTGCACTCGATGTCTAAATACCACAATTTCTTGTTGGTTGAATCCCTTTCATGACAAATCATCAAGAGTGAGATTTCTCCAAATTGCTCTTCTTTCTTTTCTATGAATTTGGATGTTCCACTTTGTGCATTTGGAAAATTTGATCAACATATGATAATGATCATACTTGTGACACCGATAACATTCTACATTTGTCTTGTCAGTTGACTTTGCCTAATAACCACCTCCTTATATTCCCTTTTTTTTTTAGATTGTTTTAGTTGATGTTGATTTTGTTGATAACCATAGTTTCCTCTCGACCTTTGCCATATCCTCTACCTTGACTTCTATTGTTGTTGGTTGATCCACATCCTCCATCTCTTTTACTTGAATGATATGATAATACTTTTAATGTTAACTCTACATTGTCTTGTTGATGCAACTTTCTCTCATGGACTAATAATTAAACTTCAAATTAATCAATGGTTAAAAGAACAATATGTTTTCAACTTCTCAATGAAACATAACCAAATTTTTGTGTCAATGAGTGAAAAATGATGAATTTTCTAATCCTAAAAATAGTAAGACATAAAACCTAAAATAATATAATTAATTAATTGTTATGAGATTTCCCTTTATAAGAGGCAAGCTTAGATTTGACTTTAGCAGCTAGTGGTTGAAGAAACTTAGATTTTGAAGCACCTAGAAAAATAGGAACTTTGAGGTAATTAAAGGGAATGACACCTCTATTACAATTACAAACATCTTAATCCTCTTATTAAAACCATAAGACTCATTAGCAATGAAAAAATGACTTTTATAAAAATTGACCCATTGCCTAGAGGCTAATCTATAGGAATAGAGGAAATTCATAAGACTGATAAGAATTCTTTTGTTATCCTAACAAAAAACAAAAATTTCATCAGCATATAAAACATGTGAAGGAAAGATGACCCCTTTCAGACTAGCCATTAGCAACATATGTTTAGAGTTAAGAAGATGAGAAATCCCCTAACTAAGGACCTCTTTTGCAAGACATAATAATAAAGGAGATAAATGATCCTTATAGAAAGATGAGAAATGACCGACAAGACTACCATTCACACTTATAGAAAGATGAGAAAAATGGATAATTTTCATAATCCAATCAAAGAATTGTGATGAAAAACAAACTAATTTAGCATCAAAAGGAGAAATTTAAAATCCAAATTAAGACCATCAAAAGCCTTAGAGATGTCAATCTTAACACAACATTACCACCTTTAACCCTCTTAGACAACATATTTATGGCTTCATGAGTGACACCAATGCCTTCCTTAATGTGCCTCCTTTTGTTAAAGCCATTTTGATTAGGAGAAATGATCCTTTTACCAATAGTAGCCAATCTATAAGAAAAAAAAATAGAAATAATTTTGAACATGAAATTAGCCACCACAATAGGTCTGGAGTTTTTAGTAGATTAAACACTAGAAAATGTAAGAATAAGAGAAACAACATTAGAATTCATCCCAAGTAAGACCCAATTTTGAGAAAGGAATTATTTGACAACATTGCACACATCAGTCCTTAAAATATCCTTACAAGCATGAAAGCAAAAGCTACCAAAACCATTTGGACTAGCTGCCCTATTGGATATTAAAAATAACTTAGTCTCGTAATTAGAAGGATAATTGATCAACAATATATTCCCTTCCTCTGAAACAACATTAGGAATGTGATTGGCAATAATGTTTTGCCTAAAATACATAAGACAAAATTAGATTTTTGTAGAATGTGAAACATGTTCCTCAGTATGTTTAGGATCTTCCATAACTAAACCTCATTCCACAAGTCTATAAATCCCACTAGCATTAAAACACTTTTAATCACAAAAATGAAAAAAAAAATTAACCCATCCTTGAACCAAAGCATTTTAGCTTTGTCATTCCATAATAAAGTTTGACATTTCGATGCATAATCAAGATCATTCATGACTTATTTTTCTTTGATAAGAAATTTTACATCTAACTAATTTAGACCAGTGAATTGACTATATATTCATTAATTTTATTTTAAATAGTTATGAAAGTTAATTGACACTAAAATGAAATTTAAATGCACTTCTTTTGTCAATTTAATTGTTAAATATGAGCACTATCATATTCATTATTACATGTAAAAAACTAAATTTTCAAATATAAAAAATATTATGAATTGTACATAGTTACTTTTTGTTGTATTACCAATTCGTATATTGCTAATTCAGGAAGTGTGCCTGAAGACGTGATTACCGGAAAGAAAAAGGAAATTACTAAATTGGAAGAGTTACCCCTATTTAAGTTTGAAAAGCTTTCAAATGCTACAAACAATTTTCACTTTGGTAACATGCTTGGAAAAGGAGGTTTTGGTCCTGTATACAAGGTAATTTTCTTTGTATAAAATATTTTTATTATTTTTAAAATTAATAATAATAATAATATATAAATTAGTACTAATGACATTTTACTGTCTTAGGGACAATTGGAGAACGGACAAGAAGTTGCTGTAAAAAGACTTTCAAAAACATCTGGACAAGGATTGGAAGAATTCATGAATGAAGTCGTGGTGATTTCTAAACTTCAACATCGAAATCTAGTAAGACTTCTTGGATGTTGCATAGAAGGAGACGAACCAATGTTGGTCTATGAGTTTATGCCAAATAAAAGTTTGGATTCATTTCTATTCGGTTAGTTATTGCCTCTTTTTAAACTACTACTTAATGGTATTTTTTTGATTTAAATAATTATGATATACTATTAACTTCTATATAACATTTAGTGTTTTTTTTTCATCCTTTTCATGTATTCATTATGTTTTCTAGATCCACTCCAAAGGAAAGTTTTAGATTGGAAAAAGCGCTTCAACATAATTGAAGGAATAGCGCGAGGAATACTTTATCTTCATAGAGATTCAAGACTAAGAATTATACATAGAGATCTTAAAGCAAGCAACATCTTATTGGATAATGATATGAATCCAAAAATATCAGACTTTGGTTTAGCAAGAATTGTTAGAGGAGGTGATGATGATGAAGCTAACACAAAAAGGGTTGTTGGAACTTAGTAAGTAGCATTTTTAATACTATACATTATTTTTTCAATATCAAATAGTTTATTATTTGTTGATTATAATATTTGTTTTACATGCAGTGGTTATATGCCACCTGAATATGCAATGGAGGGACTTTTCTCAGAAAAATCAGATGTGTATAGCTTTGGAGTATTATTACTAGAGATTGTAAGTGGACGAAGAAATACTAGTTTTCATAATGATGAGCAATCACTTAGCCTTGTTGGATTTGTAAGTTTCCAGAACTTATTCCTTTTTCTAATGAAGTTTCTACAAATTAAGCAAAATGATTATTATTTTTGCTAATGAAGTTTTGTTTTTTTTAGGCATGGAGACTATGGAATGAAGGCAACATTATAACTATAATAGATCCAGAGATATGGGATCCAATGTTTGAAAAAAGTATGTTGAAGTGCATACACATAGGACTTTTGTGTGTGCAAGAACTTACAAAAGAAAGGCCATCTATATCGACTGTGGTTTTGATGCTTATAAGTGAGATTACACATCTTCCTCCTCCAAGACAAGTTGCTTTTGTTCAAAAACAAAATTGTCAAAGTTCGGAGTCTTCTCAAAAAAGTCAATTTAATTCAAACAACAATGTAACTCTAAGTGAAATTCAAGGTAGATAACAATTAGGTTCAACATTTTTATCATTAACAATAATTTATTATGTTTAAGTTATAACTTAATTATTATTGTATACTTGAGAAATTATCAATGTTTAAATTTAAGTACTATTAGGAATCTTACATGAAATTTCTTGACTCGTATAAATTCTATGTAATTTAATTATTTATAAATGATGAAGAGTTAAATATTCTTAGAAATTTACAACTTACTGAAAAAAATATATATTAGTTGTATATTTTGACATTATTTTCAATGATTTTGTACATTTTGTTGTCTATTTTTTTCATATTTTGTCTTAGATTGAGAGTCCTTGGTTCTTTCATTATTTGTAACATGTAAACCATTGTTGAGAGAGAGAGAGAGAGAGAGAGAGAGAGAGATATCACATATCATGAAATTAGACAAATAATTCTACCAAATAAAATTTTATTTATGATTCACCCGATAGTTGGATAATTTATATTCAAAAATATTTCCTATAAATATGAAAATAGAAAATCGAAGGATAAAATCTTCAAGCAAAGAGTCCACAGGGTCCAAGAAACAATATTAGTTGTGTTAAAGACATACACCACAAGCTTGTTATGTAAGGTATACTAATTTAATTACATCATTTATGTTCAAAACTAAAAGCCTTTGAAAACTAATAAAGTGTATTAAAAGATTTTGTAATATCAAATTTAATAAGCACATTTTCACCTATAATTTCGAAAACTAACAAGTTTTTTTTTTTTATGTTCAACTTTTGGGATAAGAGAAACTAGAGTAGAATTTACTTCAGAAAGTATTAATTCCTATTTGAAGAATTTAATAACAACTCAATATACATCATTGTCAACAATATCTTATAATTATTGATTAAGAAAGCACCACCAAATCCGTAAGTATTAGGTTCACAAATGCTATTAAAGGCGAAAACAACTAGTTTAACCTAATATATATATTAGGCATATCTATCAAAAGTTCATAATCCTCTTACTCATAAAATAAGGTATAAGATTTTGGAAAATTATTAATAGTAGTGTTGTTCTCGATAACATAGAGGGAAAGGAAAAGTGGTAAGATAAAAATCTTAAGTTTGGTTTAGTTAAAAAAAAGCATGATTACCATCTTCTTAAGGCACCACTCACAATGCATTTTAAATCAATCATCTTAAGGAGAAAATGTGTATTTATATCACCATGATGAAACCAAGATTCGAAGAGATCAATATTGTCATAAGTTCTTTAGCTTTAAGATCACTGGTTAAACCTTCAATGAGAAGTTGTTGATAAATATAAGACAAAGTTGCTTGAGTAATTTTTACCCTCTCATGTTTATTGCCAAAGATTTTCCTATTTTAAAAACTTAAAAAAAAAACTTTTAAGCTCTTCAACTTTTTGTTATGAGATGGTCATGGGTAACCTATCACAAGTTCATTCCAAGCATCTCAAGAAGTTTGCGACATTTATATGTTTAAGCACATGGATATAAACTCAAATAAGTTTGTGATATTTATATGCATAATCTACATGGAAATAAACTAAAATGAAGATTGAAAAAAAAAAAGATCTCATGTCTTATCACTACAAAAAAATTTGCATTTACCTACAACAAAAATTTGTAGGTAATAAAAAATTACCTACGGATTACTAACAACTCAAGATCCATATGAAATTGTGGCGTCGATAAATTTGGATGGATTTTTGGTCCGTGAAAAATATCATTTTGTGGGTAATACATACAGACCACCTTTCACGGTAAGTTATGAGGCACAAATACGATATGTATATACGACATGTATTTGATACACAAGATACGCTAATTTTGAAAATAATAGGACACAACACGTGATATATGCATATTGAAAAATGTACAATTTTTTTTAACAAAAAATGAGAAATATATGATTATTCTTGTGTGAATCCAAATTAAAATCAAATGTATTAAATATTTTCAACATAAATTTTATAAATTATTGTCATCATAAAATTATTATTGGTTTATATATTAGATACTTCATTGATAAGTATTGCTAAAGTATCTTAAAGTATGGAATACAGATATGTGCCAGACACGGATATGTGACACAAATTGAAGTATCGGTGCATCATAGGATCCCACCAATCAAATTATGTGAGTAATACAAACAAACCACCTTTTATGGATAAGTTTCCATGGCTTTACTTTTTGTGGATAATGTTGACAGACCATTATTTGTGGGTAAATTCCCACCACAAAAAGGTCATGGATAAAAGTTTTTACAATTTGTAATTCATGGATAATTTTCCATGACTAAATTTTCGTGGATAAAATTTATTTACCAATTTAAATTCGTGGGTAGTTAATATACATTTATTCAAAAGCATATATATATATATATATATATATATATATATATATATATATATATATATATATATATAT
>Ga0099823_1007179_pt1 | contig 11292 bp, 9 predicted proteins | sample CowpearedBW_FD_76831 | JGI IMG/M metagenome (GOLD analysis project Ga0099823, IMG submission 76831) | Root nodule microbial communities of legume samples collected from California, USA - Cow pea red BW | ecosystem: Host-associated > Plants > Roots > Nodule | place: USA: California | collected... | reverse complement strand
GATATGTAAGGAACGAAACGACGATTCGGTCTAGCTCGCAGTGGAGTCCTTTCTCTTCGATAAGTTTTGATATCTCGTTCACTCTTGGTATGAGCCAGCGTCCTCTTGTCCCCTGCTTTTTTATGACGCATGGCCTCTTCGGTCTCTATCTCCACAGCTGCCCTTTGCCTAATCTCCATTAAGGTCTTTGGCGAAAACCGGTACAGGGATTCACCGAAGGAACTGGCTCGGAGCCCCTTCACAAAGGCTTTTACAAGTAAACCCTCATTGGGGTCGACTATCCTCATGCTAATATTGGTGAAGCGATTGAGGAACTGTTTTAATGATTCTTCGACATTCTGTCGTATGTCAAACATGTCTGCCATCTCTACCGGCTTGGCCTTGTTGGCCGAAAATCTTTCTAGGAAAACGTGTTTAAAATTGTTGAACGAGTTGATTGAGGACCTCGGAATAGTGTTGAACCATTCCAGAGCGATCTCGACTAGCGTGCCCACAAACATTTTACAACGTATTGTGTCATTCCCCCCTCATATCAACATCCGGGCCTAAAATGCTTTTAAATGTAGCTCTGGATCAGAACTTCCTGTGAAGGGTGTGATCTTCGGGATCACGAAATTCTGTGGAATTGGCTCCTCCATGATCAAATTTGCTAGAGGGCTGGCATCACCAACATCGGGATTTAACTGACTAGCGTATCGGTAACCAACCCTGGTGGCTTCCAATCTGTTTTGCATTTCTTCGTTCACCTTCCGCAATTGTTCTTGTTGTCGAAGTGCCTCTTCTAGGCATCAGTGTGTTTCTTCACGTAGTCTTTCTCTTTCTCTCAAAGCCTCTTCCCGAAGAGCCTATAGATCTTCCTCTACTTTTTTACGGGCTTCCTCCCTCTCCTTTTCCAGCTGAACCTGATCAGCCTCCGCCTTTAGTCTAATTTCTTCATTCTGTCGTTGCAGCTCCAGGATGCTCTTCATTATCTGCTACCTAGTCGGCCCCTCACGTGTTGCTCCTCTGCCTCTGTTCATCCTCAATTCTGTCTATTTTTGCTCGTTCTTTGAATGGGGTCAGGATCGAATTTTACCGAGCCCCACGGTGGGCGTCAATGTTCTGGTTCAGAAAAATACTAGATAATTCTTCACCAAAACAAAAGAAAGTGTTTTAGACTTACTTAGGTCAAAAATCTTTTTTATCCCTTGACCATGGGAGCAACCTTCTTATTTATAGAATAATCAGTTACAAAATATTAAATTCTAAAAATACAAAATAAAAATGAAATCATCCTTTGCTCCTAAAATATCTCTAAATATAACAACAACCATATTAATTCCCAAAAACCCCACCAAACACAGAATTCAGTTAATATTCTTCTCCATCGGTGTCCTGCCGACCCGATTTGTTAAATGCTAAAATCCACCTATCCTCTCGGCCTAAAACCGAACCACCTCCTCTGGACCAGTACAAAATCAAATACTTGATACAAATATTTAAACCTCATAAAGAGTAATTAATCATATAAGTAATTGTAGAAAATCATATCAATCATATGAGTAACTTTATTAGATCAATGGACGAACATTTTTGGTTGTCCATTGATAAGAGAATGTGCCTCGTTAAAACCTTGCTAGGAAAAATCCTTTGGGAAAAAAATCTAATGAAAGAAAAAAAGTGCAACATTCTGTATTCTTTAATACAATATTGTTTATCACGTATTTTATTTCTCCTCCCTCATGTATACTTACATCATTAAGATGGAGAAGTCCAAACTTGTCAACCAATCGCTCAAAAGTTCTCTTTTGGTGAAGACTTTTTAAATAGATCTATCAAATTTTCACATGAATGAATCTTTTGGATCTCTATATCACCCTTTCGATTGAACAATGCACTATTGTCTTTATATATGGTTATTGATTCCATTTTTCCCGATGATATACCATAATTTTGTCACACATGTTGAATTATAAATATTAACCAAACAAATTCACGACTTACCTCGTGTAATGCTAAAATTATGCATAATTTGACGATGTTGCTATTATGGTTTGTTTCATAGACCACCATGAAATCATTATGCTACCACATGTGAACAAATATCATATTTGTGATAAACCATTGTGATATTGTGAGGATATAATAAATAACATCCATCTACATAACCCAATAGATTTAATTTTGAATCATTTGGATAAGATAAGTCCATATTCGTAGTACCCTTAAGGTAACAAAGTATATGTTTTACTCTAATCCAATGTCTTTTTACATGTAAAGAACTATATATTGGTTAACAAATTTATAGCAAATGCAATATCAAGACAAATATAATTAGCAAGATACATTAGTGCTCCTATAATACTAAGATAAGGTACTTTTGGACCAAGAACATCTTCAACATTTTCTTGAGGTCTAAAAGAGTCTTTATCAATATCTAACAACCCTACAACCATTAGAGTGCATAATAGATGTGACTTGTCCATTTAGAACCTTTTAAGCACCTTCATTATATAAGCTTCTTAATGTACAAAAACACCTTTAAATACTCAATTTCTAATCTCAAACAAAAGTTTTTCCTTTTTAACATCCTTCATCTCAAATCATTTCTTTAAGCAATCAATTGTTTTTGTGAGCTCATTAGGAGTTTCAACGATGTTTATGTCATCTACATAAACATTTATTACGACAAATTCATTTTCTAATAATTTCATATAAATACAAGGATAAATAGGACCATTTTTATACCATTCTTTTAACAAGGACTCACTAAGACAATTATACCACGTACGCCCTAATTGTTTTAATCAATAAAAAATACTTTTTCAATTTTATTGAACAAACCTCTTTAGAATTTGCCTTGTTGGCCAAATTAAATCCTTCAGGGATTTTCATATAAATATCTTTATCAAGAGAATCGTATAAATAAGTTGTAATATCATTTATTACATGTAAATGCAAACCTTCTTGTGCAACTAGGATAGTCAAATATCGAAATATTGTTGCACCCAAACTAGTGAATATGTCACTTTATAAATCAATACTAGGTTTTCTTGAAAAACCTTGAGCAACTAACCATGCTTTGTATCTAAAAATTTCACCATTTTTATTTTTTTATTGCATAAAAATGCCTTTATACCCAATGGGTTTTACACCCTCGGGTACATGAAGTACAAATTCAAAAACCTTTCATTTAGCAAGCAAATATAATTATGATTATATTGCATCTTTTCATTTTGGCCAATCATTTCTTTGTCGACAATCTTCAATGATCATTGGTTCTTGATTCTCATTGTCACTCGTAACATTCCTCGTTATATTATATGCAAAAAAACTCATTATTGTTGACTTCATTTTGGTTCCATATTATATGATTCTTGACATAATTTATTAAGATATCATCGTTTTCAACAATTTCATTTACCTAAGGTTCTTCTGGAACTGAATCATTAATTATGCCAAATGAATATTTTGGAATTTCCACTTTTTTTATTAGGTCATCTAGCATTTTAGCTTATTTTTTTATTCGAGAGTTTTTATCTTAGAAACTAATAGGCCTACCAAGCCTCAAGTGTGTCTTTGAAACCAACAGGCCTACCACACTTTAAGCGTGTTATGAATGAATATCAAATCTATTTTTAGCATTAACAATTGGATATATGATTTAGTTATCCTTTTTGTCAGTAAAAACATATGGTAATTGATTGACTAATTATGTAAATGAGTTATCCTTTGAATTTCTAGTTAACGTTCTTTTATATGAGGATCAAGACAAGATAATGATAACTCATTCCAATCAATATCTTTTTCTAATTGTTTCCATTTCCCCCTTAATGTTGGAAAAACTTATTCATCAAATTGACAGTAAAAAAATCGAACTGTGAATAAGTCTATATTTGGTAGTTCAAGATATTTTATTATTGAGGGAGAATCATATCCAACATATATTCTCAATCGTCTCTGCAGACCGATCATAGTCTCTTTTGGTGGGGAAATTGGAACATATACACCCTTCCCAAAAAATCTTAAATAAGAAATATTAGGTTACTGACCAAAAACCAACAGCATAATAAAGCATTTGTAATAACTTGTCGTCTTGATGTGAATCAATACTACAACATGCAAAGTTGAATATCTCCAAGTAGCCATTGGAAGATTAGCTCTCATAAGTAATATTCTTGGAACCAATTTGAAACGTTTTAGTAATGATTCTGCAAGTCTTGAATATCCCCAAGTAACCATTGGAAGATTAACTCTCATAAGTAATGATCTTGGAACCAATTTTAAACGTTTTAGTAATGATTCCGCAAGTCTGTTTTGAGTATAGACATGTGCTAATGGATGTTCAACTTCAATTCCAATTGATATATAATACTATGTAAAACATGAGATGTAATTTCACCAGTATTATCAAAATCGATTTTCTTAATCAAATAATTTGGGAAGTGAGCTCTTAATTGTGCTAATAACTTTGCAAATGTCTGATTGCGAGTTGATAATAAACAAATATGTGACCATCTAGTTGATGCATAAATTAAAATCATGAAATATCTAAATGATTCACATAATGGGTGTATTGGACCACAAATATCACCTTGTATTCGTTCTGAAAATGAGATTGACTCATTTCTAATTTTTCTAGTGATGGTCTTATTATCAACTTTCCTTTTTCAGCGTGCAGTACATGAGAACTCATTGGTCTGAAGAAGTTTTTTGACTCTTAAATGGGTGTCCACATGAGTTTTTCAACTTTTTTTTCACATCATAACAGATCCAGGGTGACCTAACTGATCATGACCAACAAGGAATTTATTTTGATTCGTAAACTTATAGTTTACCATGACATGCATTTTAATTGTACTAATATATGCATAGTACACCATCCAACTGATCATGCCAAACAAAACATTCATTTTTATTAATAAACTTCTGGTTTACCATGACATGCATCTCAATTGTACTAATATATGTGTAAACCATAAGAAAATGTTGATAATTTGTCCAATACACATTTTTTTTATTCAACTCAATTCTAGTGATATAAAAATATTTCATATCTTCTTCATTATTTGTCTCAATATGATATCCATTTAGACAAATATCCTTGAAACTTAATAAATTTCTGTTAAACTTCTTGGTAGAAGTATAGTATCTCTTTTAGAGCCTTCAAATATATTTGTAGTACTAAAAATAATGCTAACATTAACTTGTATGAGAAAATTTATTACTCTTAAGAATTATATGAATTGTTGCACTATCAATAAGACACATATCCTCATCATTGGTACTAGATTGCCAACATTCATTCTTCATATAAACATAAATATCAATATTATATATTACTATGTAAGAGGAGAAGAATAATAAAATATTTAGAGGATTTTATTGATCAAGAAAAACTTATATATATGCAACATGAAACAAATATAAAACATTATCTTAAAATTAAGAACATAATATGAGAAAATATATTTTTTAACACTCTCATCCCTAATGAGGTGATCCATGCTTCCAATTGGTTTATCAAAAATAAAATAAAATAACGATATCAAGATTAGTAGCATCCATATGGCCATAATTAGAATCACCATCTTCATAAGCAAGATATGTTTCTATGTTCTTTTCCTTGTTTTTTAAGATGTTTTGGTGTATGACAAGTACAACTCAAATGGCCTTTACCACCATAATGATAACTTATATTCTCATCTTATTTATCATTATTTTCACATTTTTCTTTTCCCTTTTTCACATTATTGTTCCATTTTTTTTTATAAAATGTGTCTTTCAAATTTCATTTATGACCATGTCCATAATCATTATCACGACCACAAAAATAGAAATCAAATGTTGTTGTATTCACTTATGAGAATGGAGTAGAACCAATTGGACGGGTTTCATGATTTTTTTCTTATCAAAAACTCATTGTTTTTGTTCAGCCACAAGAAGACATCAAATAAATTTAGAACATTTGTGAAATCCCTTTTTGCAATATTGTTGTTAGAGGAGCAAATTAGATGCTTAGATACTTTATTTATTTCTTTAATGACATCACCAAGACCCATTGCATCTAAATATATTTCAACATTCAATATCCAATAAATAATTCTTCCTCGTAATATCAAGGGTCACAAATTCAAAATTTGCATGGTTTGACATATTTAGAACTAGCACATAAAAATAATAGTAATACTAATAATCATCATCATAATAATAATAAGACATATATGAAGATTGATAAAGTCAAATCATTCTTATGACAAAAATAAAAATATAAAATAAAATTGTAAATGAAAAAAAAAGGATTAGAGAGAGCCTGGATTAAAACATGAAATTGCCTTATCTAGTTAATGTGAAACTTTCAACACATCTCCCTCACGCCAAATTATATACATCTCATGCGTGTGACTAGATATTAATGGATGGTTTGATAACGGGTGGATTTATATGCCCAACAAACACAAATCTCGCTAGGATAGACTTTAAACAACGACTCTGGTACCATGTTAAGAAGTGAAGTTTAAGCCTAACTCAACCTCAAAAAATTGTCTTGTAAGGTGAGATTTGCACCACATTTTTCTTTTCCTTTTTTCACATTATTGTTCCACTTTTGGTGATAAAATGTGTTTTTAAAATTTCTTTTATAACCATGTCCATAATTACTATCACGACCATAAAAATATAAATCAAATGTTGTTGCATTCACTTCTGGGAATGGAGCATAACCTATTGGACATGTTTCATGATTTTCTATCAAAAGCTTATTGCTTTGTTCAGCCACAAGAAGGCGGCAAATAAATTCAAAATATTTGTGAACTTATCACAATATTGTTGTTGCAGGAGACAATTAGTTGCTCAAATGTTTTATTTCTTTCTTTAATAGTATCACCAAGACCCATTGCATCTAAATGTATTTCAACATTTAATATCCAATATAAGTAATTCTTTCTTGTTACATTACCAAAGGTCACAAATTCAAATTTTGCAACGTTTGACGTGTTTAGAACTAGCTCATAAAATAATAATAATAATAATAATAATAATAATAATAATAATAATAATAATCACCATAATAATAATAATAATAATAATAAGACGAAGATGAAAATTGATAAAGTCAAATAATTCTTATTACAAGAATGAGAATATAAGATAAGATTGTAAATGAAGAAATGATTAGAAAGAACCTGGATTGAGACACATAAAGCACCGTGGTGTCATTAGAGAGAAGATACACAACACTTCCACTAGTGTTCAGTTGGTTGGAGCATCATGTTGATAACGTGCTATAAAGTAAAGCTAATAATAGGAAAAAGAAGAAAAGGAAGAATAGAGAGTAAGAGAATATGGAGCAATGTTTTATGTGTGTTTTATTACTGGTAGAAAGAATCCTATCTATATATACAACATGTAACCCCATAAAGATTACAAATCAAATAGTTAATACAAATATTTACATTAAGAGTAATGAATTATGTCAGTACATATCAATTATATATAAGTAAGTGTATCAAATCTATGAACAACCACTAATTCATAACAAAAATATAGTTTTTCTAACTTATAATGTTACGAGGTTATATTTCTTGTTTTCTTAGTTTTCATTTTAATCAAAAATTAAAAAAAAAAAATCTTTTGTAGACTGTAATGCAAGGAATTTATGTTTTTGTTACCAATTTATTTATGATTAAAATTGATTCAAAATCTAATTTTGGAAAAAGGTTAAGTGTTGTTGTCCTGTCACAATTTTACTTTTAGGTGAACTTGAGAATCTTCCATTTATACCTTACGCAAATATTTTTGTTGCTATATATTCCTTCGTTTTAATATATTTTAATAAATGTTATTTTTAAAAGAAGTAAGTATGGTTTCAAAGTTATTTTATACGAATTTTTCATATTTTAAAATTATTAAATATTTGTAGATAAATCCATAAACTCTTTGTCAAATATAAAATTGTTTTGAAATATAATTTTTTAATTCACAGCTTATTTTCTGCGAATTTTTTAATTAAAGAAATTAGAGAGAAATTTATCTACTTGAGGGTTTTCTCGCAAATGTCCTTTACGGATTTAAAATTTACAGAAAATTTACTTGCAAATTTAAAATTCATAGTAAACTTACATGCGAATTTAAATTAGCAACAGAAAAAAACAATTGCAATCTTCCAATTATTTTGTTTAGAAAAAAAAAATCAGATTTTCTTTTCACGAAATTTCTTACGAATTTTAAACTTATATAGAAGTGATTATTCATGAGCAAATTATGTGTAAATAAAAAAAACTCATAAGATTTCTAACAAATTTTTATACAAAATTTTAAAAAATCATAAAAAACGTGAAAATTTTGACTGTTGAAAGAAATTATAGTCGTGAGTTATTTACAATTTCAAGAGGTAGCAATTTAAACGGAATTGCAAGGGATTCTTATATGAACTTTAGACTGTATTAAACGGAGTTTTATATAGTTTAAGTGATTCTTCGTATAAGCGTTAGAGCCAAATAAAATGAGCTTATCCTCTGAAATGCAATTTTACACGTGAAAGATCTTCTTCATTTTGCTTTTCAGATCTTCTTCATTTTGCTTTTCAGTTCAAGTTTCAAAGCTGCTTTAAAATAATTTCATTTTCATCACAGAACTTTATTCCCTAATAATTAAGTGTAAAAAAAATATTGGTAAGCAATCATCACTGTTTTTAAAATTAAATTAACTACTAATTAAGCTAATGGATATATTACTAATTTATGGCTTATTATTGCAACCAAAGTTGAACTTTATCCGAACTAATGATTATCAAATGTATATTATTTTAAAAGCTATATGACGTATTATATACTAAAGTACAAAAATTGACAAGACACTCATAAATTGTTTGTTTGAGAGGATTTAAAAGAAAAGTTTAAATACATTTATATATTATTTATAATTATTTTTGTTCCAATACTCTAACATCACCTTTAAGTTAGGTTAAGAATAGTTTAACATCTTCTCGATATAAGTGTGACATAAGGCTTTAATTTCAGTTTGACCCTTCAGACCGCAACCTATTTGAACCGTTCACACAACTTTAATCTCGGTTCCAGTTTTAATTTCGATTTACACACTTAAAAAGTTATTTTCATTTGTCAAATAACAGTGTTAAAATTAATTTTAGAATAAATAAGGAAATATAAACTTTTTTACTTCAAAATCGTATTTAACAAATATTAAATCATCAAGTATGCAAAAAACTCTCCTAGGTATATAAAATAAATTCTTATAATAAGATCAGTTATGTATATTAAAATCACATTTTTTTTTATATTTGTTGGTGACTTCGAATGATGCAACACAGATTGAACACGTGTTAAGGTGGAAAATTGAAATCCATGTGAGAGCCACTAATAGAAAGAAGCCGAATGCGCGTTTCTCACATTTGAGATATACAAACTCACGTCTAAAATAATATAAAAGCAAATAACAATAAGTTGCTTTGCAAATCCACGTCCAGTGACACAAAAACGTGTTATAAACACAAAGTTACAATAAGCTTTGCTAGGGCTCATTTTAAGAGAAATTTGTTTTTCCAAAAGTCGTCTCTAAGAAAGGTTTTATATCAAATCATTTTATTAAATATAAAATAATCCAGACATCTGCTTAAAATAATTTTTTAACGTTGTGTGGATTGTCAAAAATTGAATTGAGGTAAGTTAATAATAAACTTTAACTCAAATTTAGTATTTTTACTGAGATAATCATTTCATAAAAACTTACGAGTAAAATAAAAAGAAGAAATAAAATAAACTTAAATATAAATTAAGATGAGTTTATATATAAACTATTTTTCCTTGGGATTTTTTTTTCATAAGTGATTATGAAAAAGTTGTCCATATTTTTTATGCTGTTTTCAAAGTCAAATCACATACCTAATGTGATTTAATGGAAAACGTCTTATAGGTAGAAGTACAAGATAAACATATTAATTTGTGTATAAGAGGTACTTAAAATCACGTCAAAACAACTGAGTACCACTAACATTAGGTAATGCATCTAACCAGATTTATGCACCTAAAGGAATTATCTTAAATTAGTAGAGACAAACTCCTATTTTAACTGTTAGTGTATTTGATTTAACATTTAAAGTATCATGTCTCAATTTAAAAAACAGAAGTTATTTGAAATAACGTAAGATGCTAGAAAATGGCATTTAAGAAGTGATAGTGATTTAAAATAGTGACTCGATTATTTTAATATTAAAAGGTTTTAGTATAAATAGAATTATTATAAACGAGTTTCATTATTTTAAAACACATCATCTCTCTAGAAACCACTTTTCTAGAGTTCTCTGACTTCTCTATAGAGGTTTTGTCTCTTTGATCGTCTGATTGAAGAACCGAGACCGTAGGATTGATCCTCTCAACGAGCTCTTCAAATTGGACCGATCAATTTCTCCGTTCGCGTAAGTTGAGTTTCCGCTCTCTTTTTAGTCTTTCCTATTTTTTGTTGCATGCGAGCTCTCTTCCGCTTGCATGTGACGTTTTAATCATCAGTATGAGTCTTTGTTGATCAGTGATCATAATGGTAGGTCCTGATCGTTCTTATGATGTTTCTATGCGTAGATAGAGCATCTTGTGGAGTTAGATGCGTTTTGGTGTTCTTTAAGCGGTTTGGGTCTGTAGAATCGCTTTGTCAGGTAAGGGAAGCTGATAATTGGATTTAATTAGAGGATACAATGAATGTAATGTTTGTAATTAGAATTGCATTGTGTGAATCGAGGTTGAATTGGAAAATGAACACTTGAATCATGGCTCTAATTGGTATCATCTCACTTTGCTTAAACACCATTTTGAAAACTAGACAACACTGCCATGGAGATGCCAATTTGGGTCATGAAATCAAGTGAAACATCTCCCAATGAAAACCAGAATATGTGTTGTTTTCTGGTGTGAGGCTGAGCCTCAGAATTCAAGGCTGAGCCTTGAAAACTGCGAGAGGATCAGCGCTGAGCGCTAGCCCAGCGGTGCCTGGCGCTGAAAAATGCGAGAAGAATGAGGCTGAGCGCCAGCCGAGCGGTGCCCTAGCGCTGGGACCCCTATAGGTCTGGAACGAGATTTTAATGCTGAGGCTAAGCGCTGGCTGCCAGATTTCATGTTTGCTATTTTGATGTGTTTCATTGCATTAACTTATCTGAAATGAATCTTTTTGACTGTCTTGGTATGCTTTGAGTGAGATTGGGTGAATATGGACCTGTTGTATGTGAATTATGGAGGAATTTCATGGAGAAATTCTAAGTGTGGATGAGGTAGGGTATGCAAAGACATAAGGACTCAGTTTTGG
>Ga0099823_1007177_pt1 | contig 11294 bp, 9 predicted proteins | sample CowpearedBW_FD_76831 | JGI IMG/M metagenome (GOLD analysis project Ga0099823, IMG submission 76831) | Root nodule microbial communities of legume samples collected from California, USA - Cow pea red BW | ecosystem: Host-associated > Plants > Roots > Nodule | place: USA: California | collected... | reverse complement strand
GTTCTTTCGAATAAAATTTGATCATTTACATTTATAGAAGCACTCTTATTTCATACATTTCCTTACCTAAATATTTTCTTGGAATAATTTAGCAAGTTATAGTTTTAATTTTCATAATAAAGGTCTTCAGTTAAGGAATTTAAGATTTTTTTTTTCATAGCAGGTGATTTGTTTTTTCATTCTTAATCGATTAAAAGTGCTTTTTATTGTAAAATAAATTTATGGAAAAAATATAAAAAATTGATAAGTATAAAAATGAAGCTATTTAGAATGAATAAAGTATAAAACTTTCCTGTATTTGTTACTCTTTATTTTTCTTTTCTACTCTCTCACTTTTCATCCGACCTTCCAACAAGATTTAGAGAAAAAATTACACAAGCTAATACAAATAATTTACATACTATTAATAATTTTCTTTGTTCTTTCAGTTTTATTTCATAACAAAATCTAGTTAAAAAACTTTCACTTTTAGTTATTGTAATTTCGATTCTTAAACAAATTTAATAACATATTTAGTCTCCAATTTCTTTAAATAAACCATTTCAATCTAACATTAGCATATCATCTAACAAAGAAATATAATATTATTCTGTTTTGAATGATAACATACTTTAAAGGTTATTGCTAAACACTTCTGCTATTAATCAACAATTGCTATTGATGAACACATCTAACATTTTTTTTACTATTCAAAACACATTAACAAAGAAAAGTTGATGGGTTTAAAATGGTAACAGACGTTTTAACGATAGACCAAATTGTTTAGCATTGGAAAATTAAAGGATCAAATATATAACTAAACTTCATAGGATTATTATGAGAAAGAAAATTACATACAAGTCATGTTTTTATTTTCAACTTTTATGTATCTTTCCCAATTGAAGGTTTTCATTTCTTAACTTTCATGCATATCCTTCAGCCATAAACTAATATGCGTAATTAAGAATTCATGTGTAGCAAGGTGTTAGTGGGTGGGTGTGGCATTTGGTAACATCTCACTTTATCTTTCAACTAAGCACTCACAAAACTCTTATTTGGTTGCCAAACTTCAACAGTACATGAACAAAACTATGATGATTAGCTTGATGAGATAATATAAACTTCTTTTTTTTTAGTATAAGAAAACACAAGTTGAACAACCCTGGTCGTCACCAACAAAATGGTTAACAACCAATGCATATGAGTCATGTCAAACTTAACTCCATAAAGTTATGTCAGTTTCTGCTTATAAAATCCAACCTAAGCATGTGTATCACATTACTAAGCAAATTGCTATTCCTAAAGAACTAAGTAATATGCTTCCAAATTCTCAATTCAACTCCCTGAGCCAATATGCATGACATGAAAGAACGACAGAGACTGAACCACGCTGGAGAAGCAGGACACATGCTTGATTTGTTTACGTGTTGAGCTTGTGTCCTACTTCTCCAGCATGAATTCTTTCTCTCAGTAATGTTGTTATATAAATCAATTGTCAGCCACTAGGTAAGCTTTTCCAACTGCTATGTCTACATGTATTAAGATTCCAAAAAGAAATCAATCTATCCAGAAATCATGTTACACCTAAACTTTACTTGAACGAGTCCAGATTTTCTACTGGATTTTTTTGGTGTTATTATCTGCTTAGCATTAAAAATACATTGATATTCGTATTTTAAAAAATTTTCTAATATATTTTAAAACATCAAAATTAGTATCTAATAGTGTATTTTGAAGATGCAGCACACAGAAAAATCCAAATTTCATTTGAATGCCCTTCAAAAGGATGGTCTTTATTGTCATTATATCACATTACATTTTGAAAAACAGTTGGCCAAGCTTCCATTAACCATGTCTGTCTCAACCACACAAGATAATTTAACTTATAAATAACTTTAAATAGAATATAAGCTTTGAAACGTATCATTATCCAATAATCAAGCTCGGTTTTCCAAAGCAAATGCAGCAGAATCAACATGTAGGAGCAAACAAGAATAAACTTTTTGCTTCAATCTGTCAACAGTTTCCAACAGCGCTTCATTTTCCATGTTTGAAGTGTTTCTCAGTTTCTCCAACCATTCATTTGCTTGCTTAAGTAGTGACAATGTGAGAGCTATATGATTGGCATGATTCATTTTCTTCCCTGCAGTGTCCTTACCCGTCTTTCCCCTCTTCTCTTGGGAGCTTATGGAAAACCAGACATCCAATGTTTTTTCCAGGTATTTCAAAAACCATGATTTTGTTTCAATCACAAGGACTTCTCTCAGTTCATTAATCTCTTTTAGACCATTTACTGTGGCCCATTCTTGTTTCTCAGTGTCTGATAAATCTGGTGAGTATTTTGGAGACTTTGATGAAATTTTCCCAGGTACTAAAACTGATTTCTTGTCATTTTTTTCTGTTTCTGTAAGAGAAGAAACTTTATATAGATTAAGTAATTTATCTGTGTGTGGAACTGTACTTGTACCATTTGACTGGTTGATGAGTTCTTGGAAGGAAAAAAACTTGTTCAGTGTGACATGAGGGTTCTCTGAGGCAGCTGAGGTGCAGATGTTGGCAAACATACTGAAAGGAAAGAGAAGCAAATAACTGAAGAATCTAAATGGAAAAAATGTTATCCTTGTAATTGACACCATTTTTAAAATTTCCCAAGTAGCTAAACTTTGACAATATAATACAAGATGAATAATGTACCTTAACAACTTGGCAAGGACTGCAGAAGCAGTAACTTCTTTTTGAGCTTCTACAGCAACCATGGAGGCTAGATGTTTCCTTCTAAGCAATTCCTAGTAAAATGTGGAAATTTGTATGATTGTCAACAAAAATTCATGTAACTGCTGAGATAACTTTGCTTTACTAAAAAAAGACACAAGAGAGATGAAATTTGATCTAATCTGTTTAACACAATAATAATAATAATAATATGCAGTATTATAAATAGGTACTGTTCTCTAATTAGTGTTGGAGTTTCACTTCAATAATACACAATGATATTTGATTGAATCCTTTATTATATACATTACTGAGATGAAACTCCAACTTTGATTAGAAAACAAGATCAACAGACTGCACCTATTGTTTTGAATTTGGATTCACTGTGTTGACTATTTTGGTGTTGTTCCTAATTACATTGGCACTAATTTTTTATGTTTTAAAATATATTAAAAAGAATTTTAAAGTACCATATGCATTTTGAAGACATAGCAGAGGATAATACCAAAAAATCCAGTAAAAAATATGAATTCATTTTTTTATGGTAATATCTGTCCTTTGAAGGACAGATAAAACTTCAATGTACCTTTCCAGGACTCAGAAGTTTGTCAGGCAGAGAGGACCATGGAATTGCCTCTGTGCTCCAGCTTTTATCTTCACTGCTTGGCAAAATATTCAAGTTTGTAGTTTCCACTTTAGTAGAATTATGTTTGGTAGATATGCGCTTAGAAGGTGACATGGCAATCTCCTGAATGCTAGATTGAGCAATCCTCTGCCTTGGTGAAGATGTTTCAAGTAGTAGAGTCCGAGTTGTATTCACTGAGAGTGCCTGTGATGCTAAAACTAATCAATTCTCAATCTATCAATTTTCATTATTACCTATTTAGCATTTAGCACAGCATACAATTCAACACTAAATTTGTGACTAGGTAACAATGGTTATGTATATTTTGGTTCTTAAACTTCAAAAAATGAATGGATATAATCTTTTTAATCCAACAACATTAATTTTTTCAGTTGTTAAATAGTATGTCAGGCTGACATCTAAGATGGAACGTGTCAACTGGTATAAACAGCTAAAAACATCAACTTGAAATGTTATTTGGCACTTCAAAACAATCTAACGCAGTTGGATTAATAAGATTACATCTATGCATTGTATGGGGTAGTTATAGTTGTTCCCATAGTTGTTCCCATGTTGCTTTCAAATCCAGGGCATACTAACTCTATATAAAGGCCAAATTCTAAAACCATATATTCTTGAGCCATAAAAAGTGCATATCAAAGATAAGAATCATACCTGACCTGTAATTTTTGCAGTTTTAGTTTTGCAGATCCCACTTTCTTACTACTGTCTACATCATTCTGAAAATCATTTCCTTTTCTTTCTTCACTAGCATCATGCACATTAATATTTGAGGTTGAACTTCTAACACCCCGCATGTACCTGGATGCAACAGCAGATTTTTCCTCTTTAATAACAATTTTCTGCCATGGACTTCTGCTTTCTTTGGCTGTTGTTGAGTTCATGGATTTTGAACGATTAATTCTAGGATGATTATCAGATTGCACTGGACCCTCTGATGGCTCTAACATTTGCATTAAATCCTTAGGATTTCCAATAAAAGGGTGCCTGCCAGGAACCGGTGTAACATCAACAAGAATAGGGAGTGGTGTTCCAGCTTCTATCCTATCCACATAAAAAAATTGTCCAAGCTGCAACTTGTTGCTCAAGATAAGCTCACTATCTTCCTTTGAGAGTGAAACATAAGTTGAATGAGAAGAGTCAGAGACTTTCAGGAAGAAACCTTGGTTAGGCCATAATTCAGACCCAGTTATTGCAGGCACAATGCTGATCACTTGCAGAAGGACTGATCTATATTCTCCATTAACTTTCACATTAGAATCCATGCTTTGGAGAAGCTTCAGTAGAACCCCAGGAATGAGGGATGCCATGCCTCTTCACTTTCTTCTGTTTTATGTATTATATTATTCAGGGGGTCAAAAAATTTGCATGTCTGGTACATTGAACACCGAGTAAAATTAATACATTTTGGTAGATACTTCTGTGATTCTGTTCAAATGGACTTACTTTTTATATTGGTCCTAAAACTCCTAAGCCTATTTAAGGTGTTAAATGCAAGCAATTTTTGAGTTTTTTAATCCCCTCACATGCCAAAATATTGTTGCAATGATGTAGCAAACTGGAATAGTTAATCGTTTAATGTGATATCCAAAACAAGAAAGTTAAGCAGCAAGATTTAAACTCTCTTGATGGGTAAAAAAATAAGCCAAGAAACATTGGAAAAAGATTTTAACATACAGATAACATGCATGAGTGTGTTTGCATATGTATATATATATCATGTTACCTAATTCAGATTTGAAGCATGAAGTGACACAAGAAGTGTGCAAGAGAAGAAGCAAAGAGGGTTGTAAGAAATTCTGCAGACCAGAAAGGACAAACTGCAACAGTAGGCTTCCAAAATGGAATGCTTCTGTTTGCTTTTTCAGAGGATTAACCAAGATTATATAAATATCTTTTATTGAAGGCACGTTAACATCATATTCTCTTGGCTTGAAAACTATGGAACAACAACACCCTTGAGCGTGGAAAATATGAAGCACTTTTTGTGGGCACATGAAATGATAAATCAGTTCCTTTACCAAAGAATTATACCTGCTAACTGGTTAGCAATTTAATGGATATTATAGAATACATGATGTTGGTGGGGCTGAATCTGGTCATATGTCGTTTTTAGTTAGAGCCAATGTAACCACTGAGAGATTTAAGGATACCCTCGTGCCCATTTATTGTGGCTGGCCTTAGTTGAATCATTATTAGCCTCCTTCATATAGCGCATGCATTTGCATTTGCATATGCATAATCATTCTTTTGCCATAATCAAGAAAAAGTGCTATAGAAGTAAGTAAACAAAAATGTTTAAGTATTTCCTTATGAAATTTACATAACCAAGTGGCACATAATATATAAATTTTGTTTATTTGAAAAAGAAGAAATCTGACCTAAAAGATAGAATCAAATGACTTTTGTTGTGTGATCCACACTTCAAAACAGCCCAAACCAGTTATAGTGGTTCTTTCTTTTCTAGTTTTAACCAAATGATTTAGGAATTCTTTTGTTTCACAATTGCTATATGTTGATACTAATGTTACAGGCTCATGAATATGATCAAGAAAAGGCATTGGCTTCAGTCTCAGCTCGAACTAGGGTAGCATACAAGCCATTTTTAGTTGAAGCCATGAGAGTGTCATGGCTACCATACTCCACCACTTCCCCATCTCTCATAACTGCGATCTTATCAGCTTCTCTGATTGTTGAAAGACGGTGAGCAACTATTATGGTTGTTGCATCTTTGGCAACATTTTTAAGGGCTTCTTGGATGTGCTTCTCTGATTCCAAGTCCAAGGCACTGCTTGCCTCATCAAGCAAAAGTACCCTCGATCTCTTCAATATGGCCCTTGCTATTGCAATTCTTTGTTTCTGGCCACCTGATAACTGGACCCCACTTTCACCAACCTAATTCAGAGAAAATGAAAAAAAAAATCAATCATATGCTTAGCTTATACAAAAGGGTGCTGGGAAAATCATGTAAAAAAGTGATGCAGCATAAATTAGTATGAACTTGTGATTTAGAGTGAAGCTACAGATACAATTCAATAAGTGTATAATGAACAAAAACTAGAGTAAAAAGTGATTTAGCATAACAAGATATAACCTAGCAGTACATTTTCTTAGTATTGCTATACAGTTATTACCTGTGTCTCATAACCTTGAGGAAGGCCACTAATGAACTTGTGTATGTAAGCCTCCTTTGCAGCCTCTTCAATTTCAGACCATGAAGCATTTGGGTCCCCAAATGCAATATTCTCCCTTATGCTCCCAGCAAACAGTGCAGGTTCTTGACCCACCAAAGCCATTTGCCTCCTCAACCACTTCACATCAATCTCCCTCAAATCTGTCCCATTCATCATAACCTTTCCTTGGTCAGGATCATAGAACCTCTGAGTCAACCATATGACCGTTGACTTCCCTGATCCACTGGGTCCCACCAGGGCAACTGTACTTCCACCTTTGACCTTCAAACAGAAGTCCCTCAACACAGTGACTTCTGGCCTAGATGGGTATGTGAAAGTCACCATCTTGAATTCTATGTTCAATGGCTTTGATCTGTCTACTTTCCTACCTTTTGTTCTATCATTGTCAATCAGTGGCCTGCGTTTTATGATATCTTGAACTGCAGGAATTGCTGTAGCCGCCATAGAAGTATCTGGTGCTAAACCAGCTAGTTGTCCCACAGAAAATGAGCTCAGAACAAGAATGAGAAAGATCTTGAAAACGTCTCCAAGTTTTGCCTTGTCATGTTCTACAAGGTATGAGCCAAACCAAAGTGTTAAGGTGTATGCTCCATACATCGAACCTTGAAACAACCCAAACATAAGACCTTGAAGTTGTGAACTTCGTAATGATTTTCTTCTAGGCTCTGATAGGGCTCTATCAAAGGACTTAACTATCTGTTCCTGGGCAGAAAATGTGGTAACTGTCCTTATGTTGGACACTGCACCAGAAGCAATGTTACTAGCTTTGGCATAAGAGTCGTTGTCCACTCGCGGCCCAATGTTTATGATCAAGTTTATGTAGCTTGCACCAAGTGCAAAAGGAGTTACAGCAGCTGCCACAAGCGTTAGTCTCCAATTGAACGCAAAGGAGACACCAATTCCAACAGCAGCTGAACTCAACCCCATAAGAAGGACTGAGAATCTGTCACCAAGTACTGATCTAAAACTAACACAGTCTAGTGAGAGCCTTGATACCAACACTCCCGTAGAGTTTTCTTCAAAGTCAAACCACCCAGGTTCTTGTTTCAGTATGGATTGAAACAAGATGTCCCTAACTCTTTGTGTCAGCTTTGATCCGGCCCAACCACACAGACCTTGTTGTCCTGTCATGGAAAGTATGCAACCAATTCCAAGGCCAACAAGTGTTAAACAAAGGTGTGCAACATCTCTTCTCATCTTATGAGTGTCATGGCCAAAATACACTTCCAAGGATATGCCTAAAACCAATGGGAAAAGGGACAGAATAGCACCGGCAAACATTCCAAGAATAAGTCCTGAAAATAGCATCACAAGCTCTGGCTTTTGCAGCTTCCATACTTCAGAAAGTTTGTATTTTTTTGCCTTTGTATATTGTTCATCATCTTCCATGTCTTCCTGTTTCTCCACTTCATGCATAGATAGTAAGTCTTTAGGACTAGGGATATCAACCAAATATCTTGATCCTGATAAAGCAGCAGCAGATTTATCATATATGGATAGATCATTGGCTTTTTGTATGCCATTATCTATAGCTAGAGGTTTTGAAATGGCTTCGGTAGCAAGCTTGACAAGGTTGTAGTATGCTCCTGCTTTTGACATAAGCTGTCTATGGTCACCAATCTCAGAGACAGAACCATGTTGAAGAACCACAATGGTATGAGCATTCTTCACTGTTGCTATTCTATGAGCAATCACAATGGTTGTTCGGCCAGCAGAAATCTTGTCAATTGCCCGTTGGACCGCAGACTCTGACTCAGCATCAAGAGCACTAGTAGGTTCATCTAGAAGAAGGATTTTAGGATCTTTCATCATTGCTCGAGCCAATGCAATTCTCTGCTTCTGACCTCCGGAGAGTTTTGTCCCTCTATCTCCCACCTGTAAAATATAGCACTTCCTAGGTTAGAGTTAAACATCGTACCACTTAGAAATTTGTGCATCTTGTGTATGCAGTTTTGAATGCCACACACACTTACATAACAAATACTTTGCAACCTAGTTTTGTTGAATATATATTACTATAGAAAAGGAGAAATATCACTGTCATTAGTTAGAACACCTGAGTGTCATAGCTTAGTGGTAGGCTAGAGATGAAGCTGTGAGCATCAGCAGCAATGCAAGCAGCAATTGCCTCTTCCTTTGTGGCATTATCTTTCCCCATCATCACGTTTTCCAGAATAGATGTTGCAAAGAGGATTGGCTCCTGACCAACCATCCCAATCTGATTTCGTAGCCACTTTACTTGCAATGTCCTCAAATCATGACCATCCAAGGTAATAATCCCTACAAAGATATTCAAACTCAACAAAGTTAGGAGTATGAATAACTTCCTTAGCTTTCACAAGATATTCTGCAAATAATCACTTTTACCTTCAGTGGGGTCATAAAACCTCTCTATGAGAGCAAAAATAGTGGACTTTCCCCCACCACTGGCACCAACTAGTGCCACAGTTTTTGAAGATGGTATTATCAAACTAAGGGAATGAAGTATCAGAGAATCAGGACGTGATGGATATGCAAAACTAACACTTTTTAATTCAATCCTTCCACGAACACCAGAAAGCTTCCTACCCTCAGGGCTATAGGGATCAATCTCAGGGATTCTCTCTATAACATGGAATACACGGCTTGCTGCAACAGTCCCTTGAGCAAACTGTGCAAAATATGAAAGTGCCAATGCCAATCCTCTGTCAATGAAAGAAATAACTTTCACTTCTATACAAGGTCAATATAAAACTTTTTACATCAATCAATCAGAAACTACAATTAATATAATGCTTAAGATAGTTACTGTAAGAATCAACAAACTTATAATCAAGTATGTTCTACAAAGTTAAACAGAGAAGAAGCCACACCTTCCTCCAACATTGACACCAAAGAAACAAGCAATAGCTGAACCTCCATCAAGTTCATTCTTGGAGATTAATACAGAGCCATACCAGAATGCCAGTGCCCATGTTGAATAGGTTATTAAGTAGATCACACCCATGCCTATACCTTTAGCAAAACCAACTTTTGCCCCTATTGGAGCTGATTGCTGCAACAGTTCATCATATTTTCCAGCTAATTGGCTTTCTGCAACAAATGAAAAAACTGTCCTAATTGAACTTATGGCTTGCTCCGCCACGCTACCAGCTTTCCTATAAGAAGCCTTCAGAAAAAACAGTTAAAAAAATGGATGAACAAAATGTTGAGACATGTAAAACAAAGTTAATAAACACTGAAGTTTCTGTTTTATTTTTTATCTTACTTCCTCTTTTGCTGTTAGGCCACCATAAAGTGCTTTGTAAGCCATGCCACAAAACATTGTCAATGGAGTGACTGAGAATACCACAAGAGACACTTTCCATGATCTTTTAAACCCAACTGTGTATCCACATATGAATGTAAATATATGATGAATGAAGTGTGCCATCTGCAGTGCCAGAAACAAAAAATAAATGACAAAAAAAATGCATGCAGGGATCAGTGTCAACCATATTTGGAGCATAGAACTTGTTATCATTCTCTTATGTCACAGAATATATGAAACATTGTATTAAACACTTCAACTGAAACATTAGAGTCAATTATTGATAAGATCTAACAACAACATTCGACACTATCAAATCAAGTCATGAGTCAAATCTATATAAAAGAACTGATACTACCTTTTACCTGAAATCAAGTCCTAACCATTTTTTTTAGAGTGTTTTATTAATTATTTAAATAAGTTGTTATTGCTTAAAAGAATATAACTCAATGCGTAGACTTTTAAAATTGATAAACAAGTCCCCGTTAGCCTATCAATTACTGGTATCAATACTTTTTTAACTTTATTTAACTCCCACAAATTATAGGAACCTATTTAGAAAAGGCAATTTGTAAAGTTTTATTCTTAGTTTTCAAAAATTTAGAAATTGATTAATGGGTTCCTAGTTAATGCTATTGATAGGAAGGGACTTATTTTCTTGAAGTTATATATTAATATTATTGAATATCCTATACATTGAATACAATTTTTTAAGTTTCAGCAAAAATTAAAAATAATCGATATAAAATGTTTAAATTAAAAAGGCATGAATAAATCCAGAAAGGTGAACTTAAAATTAAAAAAATATCATATGTCATTCTTAAAATAAAGTATTTTAAAGGGAAGAGAGTGTAATGTAATTAATATTATAAATTAAAATCTCAATAGAGATTTTGAACACTCTCCTCTTATGTTGAAAAAATACATTTCATAATATCATGTAACCCAAAAAATATCTCACTTAACATCATTTTATCTGTGTATAGGTATATTTGTTTATTTTAGTTAGCACTGTAATTTTAAAGAAAAGTCTTATATCAAAATTTAAATTATTTAGATTTATATAAATATAAATGTAACTTATATGTTTAAAAACATTTATTTACTATGATTTAGAAGTTTAAAATATTTATTATAAATTATAATTACATAAAAATATTTAGTATATGCAGTGCATATTAAAATACTAGTTCATTAAATGTAGAGTTACAAAAGTTAACCTTTTTAAGATAGTAAGAAAATGTCCAGAAACATTAAGGAAAAAACCACTTTCTTACAATGAAAAATGCACTTAGGATGTCCCAAAAAATTGAAGGAAGAAGAGAATGAGTTGTTTCATTGAAAAAATAAATAAATATAAATAAATGAAATTAATTTGTGTAGTTTGGTACAAGAGAAAGAAAGTGAAAATATCCCAAATATCTGTCAATAACCGAACATAGAAAGAATTTCTATGAACCAATTTAATTAGAAG
>Ga0099823_1007176_pt1 | contig 11294 bp, 8 predicted proteins | sample CowpearedBW_FD_76831 | JGI IMG/M metagenome (GOLD analysis project Ga0099823, IMG submission 76831) | Root nodule microbial communities of legume samples collected from California, USA - Cow pea red BW | ecosystem: Host-associated > Plants > Roots > Nodule | place: USA: California | collected... | reverse complement strand
TTGAATTGTATTTTATTTATTTATTTATGTAGGCTTATTTTGGTACAAGAGGAATTTAATTTTCTCATACCCAAAAGTTATGATTTCTAAAATCCTCAAAATATGATTCTAAAAATAATCAAAATATGTATATATTAATAAACAAAATTATATTAAATTTCTATAAATAGAAAAATAATATATTTTTAAATGATTTTTTTTAATTTTAACACAGGAAAATGATATCTTGTATGAGGATATTTTCATTACAAAACTTAGTTAAAAATTATGCCTAAACAAAATTTCATATGAATGTTATTCTTCATAAGTAAAGTAAATTAAACGCGAACGCTATTCTTTATAAGTAAAGTAAATTAAATGTGGAAAACATAATTTTCCAATTTAAAATCACCTTAAACTTCAAATTTGTCTGTACACTCATTATGATTTGTCCACGTTAAATGAATAGGAGTAATAATAAACAAAAATAATCAAAGTATTAATAAAAATATATATTAATTATAGTAAAATAATAATTAAATTAAATATTTTAAATTAAATAATCTACAAAAATTACTTTTGTCCTATTATTTTTCTTCATCACACAATTCCATTCTATTTTGACGTTATTCTATGCTATAAAACCATCATTATTTCTCAGGGATTTTTTACCTGTTTTTGAGTTGTTGATTTTGACCTTTAGTTCCACTTTTTCTCTTACAAATATTTGGGTAAGGAAAAGTAGGAGTGAATTGAAAATTTGAGAAAATCAGTGATGTAGTAGAATTGGAAAGAATAAGAAGGTTCATAAATTGTCTGTTGGTGGTGTATGAAATTCCTTGTTCTTAGAGGCATCTGAGAAAGCAAGAAAGAAAGAAAGTAACAAAAGGTAAACACAAAGAAACCCATTGAACAAGAAGAAGAGGAAGAAGATAAGATCACATCATAGCAATTGACAAGAAAGAAAGTGGAAAACTTGCATCAGAAAAGGACACATCCCACACCTTCCATTTCCTCCGCTTGCGCCATCTTCTCTCTCACTCACTCTTCAAATACCAGCAATGTCTCTGCCTCAATCTCAATTCCCATTCTCTTCTTCCCTTCACTGAGACTCTCTTTGCCATCGCTACAATGGAGGACTCTCCCTGTCATCTTCAGAGACTCCGTTGCTCCGTCAAAAACTACGATTGGGGTCTCCCTGGTCGCGTCTCCGAGGTTGCCAGACTCCACGCGCTCAATTCCAACACCCCATTCCACGCGGAGGACCCTTATGCCGAGCTTTGGATTGGGACCCACGATTCAGGACCTTCCTTCTTGGCCTCCAATGGGGTCTCCCTTAAGTCATGGATTTCCGACAACCCTGATGTGCTAGGAGACCAGGTTCTTCGCAAATGGGGTTCTGATCTCCCTTTCTTGTTCAAGGTATATCTCACCGATCCCTCCTTTGTAATTGTGACTGGTTGTGTAAGTGGGTGTTTCGGTTTTGGCGCAAGATTGAATCTTTTCAGCGCGTTCTGTTTGTTAGGTGCTGTCTGTGGGGAAGGCTTTGTCTATTCAGGCTCACCCTGATAAGGAGTTGGCTAGAATTCTGCATAAGTTGCACCCGGATTTGTATAAAGATGGGAATCACAAACCGGAGATGGCTCTTGCAATAACTAATTTTGAGGCTCTTTGTGGATTCATCACTCTCAAGGTACCACTCCATTATTTGGATTATTTTTATTCTTATTCTTATGTTAAATTATTCATTTGTTCTCTGTGATTGTCTCCAGGCTAAGTTCAATAATTATAAATCTTCCTCTTCAACCTTCCACCATTCTACCAAGCCTAGTTCCTTTGCATGATGATAATAAATTTTATATTTTCAAGATATGATTTACTTTTTCATTTAGAATTCTCTTTATCAAGTAGTTGGAACATTTATAACAGGATTAACGAGAGAATACTCTTTTAAGTTTTAGTTTGTAAACTTTGTATGCAAGAAAAGTTTAATTCTGACACGTACGTATGAGCTAGTTTTGGCTCTTGCTGAGGTCCCCAGATAAAACTTTCTGACAGTATAAACTACAACCAAACATTGTTGAGGGACCAGAAATTTAAAACGGGAACAATTAGAAACTAAATGAAAAAATTACCTTTTTACTATATTTTATATTCTTGGTATGAATATTATGAGAACAACGGATTTGATTTTTCATCGACTGTTCGACAACAAAAAAAAAACTTTATGTCTGTGCTGTGTTTTTCAACTTTGAATGGATGTTTTTGAGTTTGAGCCTTATATTATATGGCAGAAAACTGGATAGGGTCTGCGCGAATTTTCTGTTCTAAATATTGTTGTTGATTGTAGATACATCAGAATTTTTTAATGTTTTCCTGTAGAGTTTGATGTGTAAAAAACCACTTTTTGAAAAGTTAAAAAATATTCAGTATTCATGGACTTTTAGTGATTGGATAAGAACTGCCCACCTGTTAGGTACAATCCCTGTGATGTGACTGAATGTTCCTTTCTCTGCTAACTTTACTTTCGTTATTATGTCAATCACGTTTCCACTTGTTCACAGGCTTCTTTCTGATGCAATGCAACCTGTGATAGCCAACCAACAACACAATTAATAGAGAACATGTCAAAAGAATCGAATGATATCCGTTTGAATGAATAAAGTATGAGAGTGATAGTTATAGGGCAGATAGTGGGAGTTTGATTTCGTTTTATTATAGATCTTAGTGTGGGACTGCCAAACCGCAGCTATGTTACTGTAATTTAAGGTTTCCACGGGATTTGATTTGGCTTGGTGGATTTGACGTTTATTGGTATTTTCATTTGGTTTACATGAGGAATGTTGTAGTTGAAAACCAAAAATTTCAGTACAGGAATATTTCTTTGTAGTTTGAGACCAGTAGGATTCTGTTTTTAATCATGGCAATAATTCAAAGATTTTACTGCTTATGGGAAAAAGTTTCTTGAGTGGTTCTTGTTGATCAGTGATTATTTTCCCTAGTTCTTTCTTTAAACTTTTTCCCTTAAGTTCCGTCTTTGTAGGGGTCAGAACTTGTGCTAGATGCTGGGACATTAACTTGCTTTAATGATTTCTTAGTAAATGAGCAATCTCCCTGTTTCTGTTTAGGAGCTCAAGGGTGTGCTTCATTCTACTCCTGAAATTGTGGAACTAGTTGGTGCTACAAATACAGACCTGGTCTTGCAAACTAATGATGAGGATGGTGAAGAAAAGGTGAAACCTGTTTTGAAGGCAGTGTTCACGGATCTCATGTCAGCTAGTAAAGAGAGAGTAACTGATGCAGTAAACAGATTGAAAAGTCGTCTGCTTCAGGAGAATGAGGTTTGTTCGTTACATGCGCTAATCTATCATTCTGGTTTTGTTCCTTTTATACCCTTATTGTTATTTAGATATAATATATAGTCCATGTAAACATGTCAGAAATGTGGCAATTTAAGTCTGTTCTAAGGGTCACATAATCTCATGGTCAAAAGTAATGAATACAATATTATTCTGAAACCGCATGTTATCTCTATTTCTGATCCTCTCTGTATTATGTACTGGAAATACAGTACTGTGACAGCTTTTCTATTCACAAGACTTCACCTTCTTGTTACATGATTAATCTAATAATTTAGTTCTTTTCTTTCTTTTTTGTTGAAATGATGCCAACATAATCAATACCATATTACTATGCTCTTTCGTCAGGTGAGGCAGTTGACAGATAAAGAGCAGCTAGTACTGCGGTTGGAAAGGCAATACCCATCTGATGTTGGTGTCATAGCAGCTTTCTTTCTTAACCTTGTAAAACTCAATCCCGGTGAAGCTTTGTTCCTGGGGGCAAACGAACCACACGCATATTTGTCTGGGGAGTGCGTTGAATGCATGGCAACTTCTGACAATGTTGTGCGAGCTGGCCTAACTCCCAAACACAGAGATGTCCAGACTCTTTGTTCTATGCTCACTTACAAACAGGTAAATGATGCATCAAAGCTGTTGCTAGATCTTTTAGTTCAGATATTCAGTTTACTTGAAGTAATTTACTGTTCCCTTTGGTTATTCTTTGATATGATTTCTAATAAATAATGACTTGTTAAACCTTGTATTTCTTCTGCCATACACCTGATCACTCAGCTCAGGCACGTCTTAGTTTTTTGTCTTCTTTGAATTTCATCCTGGCTATGGATTGATCCATATTGGTTACTTCTCTTTTGTTTCTTTTATCCTTGGCCTTCACCATGCCTCATGGATTGCTTTTTTGATTATTGTTTGTGAAGTTTTGACTCAACATGAGCAGCATACTAGTAGGCATGCATATATAGTTGAAGACTGAAACGCATTTTGAGGGATGTTGGTTTGGAATGATCACTCAATAGGTGGCTTGAATACATGAGTTTCTATGTTTGAGGCCATTTTTTCTCTATTTTCTTACAGGGTTCTCCTGAGATCTTGCATGGAGTTTCTCTTAATCAATATGTAAATAAATATACCCCACCATTTGAGGAATTTGAGATTGATCGTTGTATCCTTCCTCAAGGGGAAAGAGTGGTGTTTCCAGCAGTTCCAGGTCCTTCCATATTTTTGGTGACTGTTGGGGAAGGAAATATGAATACAGGATCACCCAAAGGGCACGTAGTCACCCAAGGTGATGTTCTTTTTGCAGCCGCCAACACTGAGATTAGTGTTACCAGCGCATCTGAATTGCATCTGTACAGAACAGGGGTAAATAGCAAGGTTTTTCAGGCTTCTTAACCTTCGGCACAAGGGAGTGAAATAATGCAATTATGTGCTGCCTGGAATAGAAACAGTTTAGTTTGTTTAGTGTACATGCAAGAGTAAAAAAAATTACAATTGAATCTTAGAGAAAAGTTCCTTATAGAGAAGTGGGTTATCCATTGTCATTGGTTTGTGTTCATTATAGAAAAGTGGGTTGTCCAGTGTCATAAATAATGCTCGTTAAAAGCTTCATCTCCACATGTATTCGTATTTTATCATTTTATATCAATAAACGAGGCGCCTACAAGTATTCTTTTTATATGACTGCTTTGAATATGTTCTCTTATAATGGAATATATTTGCATAGAGAAATCAAAATAAAGAAAGGGTGAAGTGTTTTTGGTGTCTGAAACCATAGTGAGTGTTACTGAGAATCTATCCTAAAAATTCAAGTACATTAGGATGCTGAAGTGCAGATACTTATATGAATGGATATTGGATATCTGGATCGATGTATTACAACTCAAATCACATTTCTTCTAGAACCTACCTTGAAGATTATAACACTTTCAACATTATTACATCATTTCTAATTATCTGAAGCAAGACACATCTTTGCATGTTCTCCGAGCAAAATGAGAAAATGAAGCAGATGGTTTCTTCTACTATCTCGTGCTTCTTACTTCTCCAAACCCTTTAGCCATGAAAGAATAACTTCCGCACCTCTCTCCCATGCAACATCCAACATCATGTCATGAGCAACTGCTTCAACGCATACTGGTGACACACCATAGAACTTTGCTGTTTCTTCGAGTCCCTCTACATCCTATAATATAAACAACGAATAAAAACATTCACTATCAAAAGTTAAATCAATGTTGCGGAATTATTGATAGAAAAATAACTCAATGTTGCGGAATTATTGGTAGAAAAGATAACTGGGCAATGACAATTCAATGAATTAAACAGTATCGTTGGAGGAGGAAGAAGCACGTGGTTACTTAAATTAAACGTTAAACATAAAAATACCACAATGAAGTCATCCTTTGCACCCAACACAAGAATTTCAAAAGGGCAGTTTGACACAGGAGGAACCGGAAGAGATGCATTCAGCTTTCTTAAATCAAACAATGGCATCCTCGAACTTTCTTTCATCAGCTCTTGATATCTGAAATATCAAGGAAAAAAGGCTTTTCAGGACTTTAAGCTTGAAAAATCAACAAAAATAATTGAGGCTATATAACAGGAATGCATTCCGCAATATATTGATCATGAGTTGAAGTAATTATTATTAAAATGCATGGAACTGGCTCAAGCACATCCACGTTATTATAAACACATCACTCAGAGTGTATATACCTAAAAGCCATGAATAAAAAATAAATCAGATTAAATTTAGAGCTAGGTTTGGGGTTGCAGTGTGGATTAAAATTTCACTTTGTGGCAAGCTAGTTCGGAGTTGCTGACTAGATAACAACAACCACTTGCCTAAACATCAGAAGCATTAGAAATAAATGGGAAATAAGCTGCAAAATTAAACTAAACCCCCCTCGTGTTAACCTTACCAACTAACCTTTAACTTGAGTTGAATTGTAAGGACAGTACAACTAAATATTCAGTAAGTTGACCGAGGATCAAAACATGGTATTAATATATAAAGAGTAAGTCTTAGGATATTTAACAGAAAAATGAAGTTCATGTTCAACATTTTTATGTTTATGGGGTGTTATAAACATACAATGAACTCCTACAAAAATTGACATGAATTCAGGATTTTTAAACATTCTTCCCAGTGGACATTTATTTGAGATTACTCTAAATAATTGAAATGACAGTAAATCAATATGCTTTCCTACTAACAAGTCAAATAAGTTCATAATTTTGAGGTTCACTGAAGTGAATCGCCATTTGCCAAGGTGTGTTAAGCATGTTTTTTAGAAGAAATTCCTTGCTTTATCCCCTGCCTCTGCCCTGTTAATAAGATCCGCTAGAACTACCAATGTTTTGGTACAAGACAGAACATGTTGTTCACTAAATTATTACCGCAATTTTTTAAGTAGTAACAAATGAATATATCACCGAGCATCATCACCTTTCCATTTGAAATTGCAATGGAAATACTCATGGAGGAATGGTTCCAGGACATCAAACCTTTTAACAACATGATCCTCCATAGTGGCTGAGAAAAATGTCTCCTTACAAAGGGGAAGAGAGGTCTGAAAAGCTTTTGCTGCCAAGCTGCGAGTCACCTGTCAGGTGGTGTATGCATATCAGAAGACAAAAACGGGAAAAGTGACATTCTTCAGATAATTAAGTTCAAATACCTTGAAGGCAGTAATTGGCTTGGATAAGATATATCGCCAGACTATCCCACTAGTAAAATTGACGAAGAATCAACCAGTGCAGTCACAGTTAAAAGGTTCATCTTTCTCTCTTAAAGAATATCAATAACATAATTGAGAGTTTGGTTACCTATTACCAGAAGGAGGTACAGAGCAAACAAGGCCAGCTCCTTTAAGCTGTGGGAACAAATCTTCTATTTTCAGGATCAAGCTCAAATGAATTAGCATAATGAGCCAAAAATGAAAAATTATCATAGATAATAGAGAGTTTTGATACACACACATATATATGGCGGAAGGGCAGAGATGGCAGACCAAATGATATATCATCTAATTTAACAATTTTCAAGAAATTAACAACTAAGCCAGGGTGAGAAATCACCTTTGAGATTGTCACTTCCTAAATTGGAAATATAATATTGAATAATAAGCCCTCCAAATGAATGTCCAACCAACACAGGGGGTGATCTAATATTTCGACAGATAAAATCTGCAACATCTCTTGCGTGTGTCTACTGCAAAACATGGTATAAATGACTAACTATAAGACTATATGATCATAATCCATTAAATCTGCCCAAATTATCAAACAAAATTTGAAAGTTAATAGATAAACAAAGCTTAAACATTAAACAAAGCTTAAACAATAAATTTCATATAAGTGTTATTCTTGCTCATAAAAGAACTACTTAAGAAGTTCTAGCAGTATAAACCACTTAAGGACTACTTAAGTTTAGTGAAATTCATCAACTTAAGGAAGGACTAAAGTGACAGATATTCAATACTTGAAAAATTATTCAAATAGTTTTACTACGTCAAAGACTACTTATGATACAGTAGTATTTACGAGTCTAAATTGGTGGTTTATTCTATTTACGAATCTCAAGTAGAAAAGGAAGAGGTACACACCTGAAGTGTACCGGCAACAGAATCGGCAGGTGCATCACTTTCACCCTATCCAAGGAGAAACACCACCAAAAGATAACATATTTGAAAGTGCATATAGATAACAATACCATTACAGTTAAAAAAAAAATCTCAACATCTCTACACTGAAACTACCAACATAGATGACATACTTATAACAAAATTTTGGTGATTTTTTTGAAATGTCAGTTACCCTTTTGAGAATGTACCTGTCCTAGCAAGCTAACAGCATAGCAATCGTAGCCAGAAGATGAAAAGAAGGGCAACCAGTGTTCAGCCCAACACCAAGCAGCATGATAGCTTCCATGAACAAAAACCAAAGGAGGGTATTCAACATTCTTGTTGATTTCTGCACCCTTTTGCACTATCACCTCCATGCTTAGACCAGAGGGGAGCTCATGGAAATTACGACTCTGCCCTTTCTTCAGATCGTATTGTACACCCATCTTCTTCTCTCTGCTCAGAACCGCAACAGTCTTCAAATTGGAACGGTTCATGAAAATTGTGTGCGACCCAGAAACACAAACAGCCATTGCCTCTCTTATTTTTCTTCAAAGCTTCGGTCTTTGATGCCAACAAGATAAGGGCCACTCCACAGCAATGTAACACCAAGCTCTTATACTCTGTTTTCTGTTTCTTCGTCTCGCTTGTCTAGTGTAATGGAATAAAAAGTAAATTGAATTTATTATTTTAAATGTTAAGAGAAATGTTTTCAATGTTTTTAATTAACTCACTAAAATACACAAACAAAAGAAATAAAACATTAAAGTATTAATTTGAAAATAAAAATAGACGACGGAAAATATAATTTTAAATATTATTTATTTATCACTAAAAAGACTTTGAAATTATTAGTTGTATTGTAGCAATTCATTTTTCCCTGGTTATAGTGAAAATAATATCTGACTTATATATCAAAGGCCAACATTACAATGATAAAAAAAAATCGAAAAAGAAGAAATTTATGACCCATATGTGTAGCTCAAAGCCCAAGTTCAATTGAAATGGGCCGAGAGACGACGCATTGGTCCAAACATAAATTCAGCACCACAAAATATTGCGGGATTCTCCTGTTGTTCCATTGAGCAGCCACCAACTCTCTGACGAAGGTAAAATCCCTTTTGCTTTTGCTTCCTATTTTCTCAATTTTCTTTATAATTCAGTCTTTCTTTTGTTTGAATCTCAATATTATTTACAGTACCATCTTTTATTTGTTCAGCTAAATTACTCACTGTGCTTGGTTCTGTATGTGAAAACTTGCAAGGTGTTATTTTTATTTGTAGATATACTGTTTGACGAAATGTCTGTGTGTTGGGTTATTATACTCACTGTGGTCTCTGCTAGTTTTGATATTCGGAGTTCTGCTGAATCTTGAATTTTGTTTGCTTAAAAACGTAGGTTGAGCTGAAGTTGCCTTTTGGAGTTCTATTCAAATATGTAAATGGTTCCTTTTACCTGAATTCCCCAAATGGAACTTGATCATTTGGATTTCCCAAGCTTCAAATTGTTTTCAGCTTCATATTTTTGTTTTCTTATTGTTGTGTTTCAGAAGAAATCTAAATCCAAATTTATAGTTATGTAAGGCTTTTCCTCAACTGAACTGCTTACAATGTGTGTGCTCTTGTTTATCCAGTTTGTTCTTCTTGTCTACTTTGTAGTTCTGTTGTCTATGATCTGTATCATTATCTAACTCTCTCTTTTATTCTTTGATGTTCCACAGACATAGATGGCGACGGAATCTTGTGATGCTAAGCCCCAGGTAAAGGCTACATTGCGTCTTGGCTCGGAATCATATTCTGTTGAGCCAAAAAAAGGTTCTTTATCAGAGCAATTGGTTTCACTGAAAGAGGAAAGCATGACCATATTGAAGGATTTCATTACAAAGCATAATGTTCCTCATGATGTACCAGATGAGTCATTAGAAGCTTCTTCAGACGATGATGTTGATGCTGATGATATTCCGGAGAAGCCTCAAGCTAAGTCCAAGAAAACCAAGTTGACTTAGCTTCTGAATCATTTGTTGTACGTAACGTAATGTATGCTTTAACACCTACTCTGTTGAAAATTTACGATGTAGTTTTTGGTAACAGACTAAAACACGTACCGACTTTGTGTCTTCAGTTGTTCTTCTCTGCTTGTATGGTTCTTTTTGCAGCCGTGGTATAGTTGGAACCTTCAACGGTTTTAACTAACGGTTGGAAATGTGTTATGCCCCACGCATAAAGTAATGTGAGAGAAAAGATTAACAATATATAGATTAATTATCATCTAAGAATTTCATATAGATATTGATGCTAACACTTCACTATGTTTCTGTTTATCAAATGTTAGAAACATAACAAAATTGACCTTAAATAAACGGACTCGTGTTGATTTTTTTTTTTTTTAGCGACCAGAGATTGAGTTCAACGATTTTCTTAAGTTATGAGAAAGAATAAAGCTCTAATTATAATGTGTCGTTCAGCCGAATCATAAAAACAGTAGTAAAAACAAGTAAAATTGTACTTGTGTAATTTCTAATTTGGTTGGTGGTGTGATTCTAAAATTAATAAAAGCCAGTGCCAAGTTTGGAAAGGGTGATACTACAAATGGAAATAAATGATAAAATAGTTAGTTTCAAAAACTTCAAATGCGCATTAAGGATTCTGTCTCCTGTAGATGAATCAGCTCCCAAAACCATTGGAAAGCCAAACCATTGAAATCAACCATAATATAGATTTGTTGAACAGGAAGACTCATTTTTCAACAAACGTTCTTACCTAACTATCAGTGAAAACAACACATATTTCATCTATTTTTTGTTTCTATATAGTTTTTATTTTTTTCATATCATTTATCTAATTTTTTTTATCTAACCATGTAATTCAAATATAAAGGTTAATAACTATGCAATCAATATAATAAAAAAAAACATATAAGAGAGCATGATATCATATGCCCACACAAAAGATACACTTCCTTACAATGGGACTAGGGATGTCAACGGGGCGGGTAGGATACGGGTAGTATCTCCCCCGTACCCTACCTGTTGGATAAATATTTGCCCCGTACCCGTACCCATATTCGTCGGGTATCCGTTATGCGGGTACTCGTCTATTTTTTTCATATCCGTGGGTATCCACGGGTATCCACGGATATTTTAAAAAATAAATATTTAACCATAATTAGTGCTTAGATCAACAAGTCCCCTTTCTCCGATTGATTCTTCAAAAACAAACAAATAAAAAATCACTACCAATTTATATTGTAGTTTATTTTTGAATAAAATATTAAAGAAATTACTAACTTCATCAATGTCCACCTCTTGCAACATTGTATAAAGTTTCATGTT
>Ga0099823_1007163_pt1 | contig 11306 bp, 6 predicted proteins | sample CowpearedBW_FD_76831 | JGI IMG/M metagenome (GOLD analysis project Ga0099823, IMG submission 76831) | Root nodule microbial communities of legume samples collected from California, USA - Cow pea red BW | ecosystem: Host-associated > Plants > Roots > Nodule | place: USA: California | collected... | reverse complement strand
TCCTTATCGTAGTTGCCTAACGCCTAAAATAGTGGAAGTACTTGTTTGCACACAAGATTGGTTAAGAGGAACACCTTTCTCTATACTTTTTAACGAGGATCCTAAAGAGCTTGATGAATTTGAACAAGGTGAGTTTATATGAAAACTTTATATACTTTTTAGTTGATATTTTTAAATTTATTTTAAGTTTTCAAAAATGATGAAATATTTTTTTTTGTAGATATAACTTCTCAAGACGAAGTGAGACCTTCAAGTGCAATTAATTTAGATGTATTAAGATGTATTAACATTTTGATGTTGTTTATGGGATAACCTACGGGAGAACCTATGTATTAAGATGTATAAATAATTTGATTTTGGTGTATTGAAGTATGATGCATATTTCAAGTATTATTTCCTAAGCACTTCCAAATTATAAACTTTAGATTATTATTGCGTAGTACAATCATATGTAATTAGTGCAATTCGGTTCAAAATAGTGTAATTTAGTTCAAAAATAGTGCAATTCAGTTTAAAATCAATGCAATTTGGTTCAAAAATAGTACAATTCGGTTAAAAAATAGTGAAGTTTATTCAAAATCAGTGCAATTTGGTTCAAAAACAATGTAGTTAAGTTAAATATTAGTGCAGTTCAGTTCAAAAATAGTGTAGTTCAGTTCAAAAATAATGCAATTCAGTTAAAAAATAATGCAGTTCAGTTCTGACGTAGTGCAATTCATAAAATAGTTCAGTTTATAACAATTAAGTTAAGTTCATATTATAATATAGTACAGTGCAGTTCAGTCTAGTTTATTTTTAAGAAAAACAGTTCAGTTCGTCTGAACGATTTTTCAATTCAGTGCAGTTCATGCAAACAATTTTCTTAGTTCAGTGCAGTTTTTGGTAGTGCAGTGCAATTTGGTTTATTTTGTCCAACCCTACTGATTTGATCTTTAATTGCCAAAAGGTAAATCTAGTTGCTACGCCTAAGACTAATCTAGTTGTTGGACCAATATCAGTGTGATTTGTAACAAATGAGAAGTTTGATGCTAATAACTCAGGTAACTCTCTAATACATAACAAGAGACATGAATTAAATAGAGAAATTTGATGAGCATTGAATAGAAGAATAATCTAAGAGGTCAAAAAAATAAGCATAAAGAGAATCTCGAGGGAGGGAAGAGAAGAAAGACACTTTGAGTGCTCTACTTGATCAAGTCTGAACTTTTTTTCTAAAACAATAATATTTATTTTTTATTTTATTTATTTATTTCTAATTATTATAAAAAACAAAATTTAATGATCTAAAAGTATACCCGTGCATTGTATATAGAAAGAGGAAAGACCGAGAGAAAACTTATTTTATCAATCTACCTCTTCATCGAGATAACAAATGCATTTTATTTATAGAATATAATAAGTGAAAATTTAACATTATATAACAACCAACAAAACAGTTATCATATGATATGTCTTTGTAGTAATGTTTTTCAATTAAAGTTGAAGTTTTACTTTAATAGTCACCCCCAATAAATTATTTTATTAAATATAATTACTTATTGTGAAGATGAGACTGTAGATTTGAACTTGACTAATAAATTATAAGAAAAGTATAATAAGACTGTGTCTAGTTCTTGCTATTTTCTCAAATTTAAGATAATTTATTTCTCTCTCAAATATAAATTAGTTTTTCTTTGTGGTAATAATTTAAAGTTTCACCAGCTCCGTCTGTGTTTTGTAAAGACACGTAGGGTCAGAAAAGAAAAAACAGGGGTCACATAGCATTATTGCTCTCTATTATTTATCCACATCAAATTCAAAACATACCCTTCACTTTTTTGTCTTCACTTTTTTGTCTTCTGCTTAAAAACGTTTTCAATTTCGTCGTGCAATTATTTAGAAGAGCCACAGCACAGGTAACAGTAATGGCTCTTGAAAACATCTGAGAGAGAGATTCAAATTTTAATTAATATGCATGATAGTAGTAGTTATCACTATCCAAGTTGAGAACAAGATTATAGTGAAACTCAGAGTTCCTACACCAGAATTCTCTTCTGGTTTGTGTTTCTCTTGATCCTTCTACTTTTGTACTCAATCTATTATGTAACGTATTGAATCTATGTTTCATTTCAACTGATATGGATGTTACATTTTGAATGTAATAATTTTTGGTATGTTAATGTTGCAAATGTGTTTCCTTCTGCAACGTAGAAAGATTTATCTTTTTCTTCGCCATGGCCACTGGACAACTATTCTCACGTACGACACAAGCTTTACTTTACAACTACAAGCAACTTCCCATCCAACAGATGCTTGATTTTGACTTCATTTCTCGTTAGTATCAGTTCCAGCGTTTTTTCTTCTATGAGGATTACTGAAAATGATAAACTGACATTATTATTTGTTCTTATAATGCTAATGGAAGTTCTGATTTTTTTTTCATATATAGGAAGGGAAACACCATCAGTTGCTGGAATCATTAACCCTGGTTCTGAAGGATTTCAAAAAACCTTTTTTGGTCAGCAGGAAATTGTCATCCCAGTTCATGCTACGTATGTGTTGCTCATATACACAAATTGCATGACCTTTTGCAGCTTCAATTTTGGATTTGGTTTAGTTTAGCTGTTTTCTTTCTATTTTGCAGCATTGAAGCAGCTTGTGCTGCACATCCTACTGCTGATGTCTTCATCAACTTTGCTTCACACAGAAGGTCAGAAAATTATTCTGAGTCTATGATATATATGTTGTTGCACAACTACAATCAAATTTTTTATCAAAATATGTACAAATTTCCCACATGCAGTGCTGGTGGATCGTCCATGTCTGCTTTGAAGCAAGCAACGATTAGAGTTGTTGTTGTGATTGCTGAAGGAGTAGCTGAGTCAGACACTAAGCAATTGATAGCGTATGCCCGTGCAAATAATAAGGTGGAAATTGATTGAGATATTGATGAAGTTAATAGCTATAAAATAACTTATTTTGGTGCTTTTGATTTGGTAGGTTGTTATTGGTCCAGGAAGTGTTGGAGGTATTCAAGCAGGTGCTTTTAAAATTGGTGACGCGGCTGGAACAATTGACAACATAATTCACTGCAAACTCTACAGACCTGGATCTGTTGGATTTGTTTCTAAATCTGTATGTATCTATTCACTTTCTGCATATCTTGACGCCATTCTTCAGATTAGGATGCATATTTTCTTGCAGTGTCATACATAAGCTTATGATAATCTTGTGCCAAACGGTATGTTTTCTACAAATATTCAATGTAGGCTATGACAGAAGGCAAGTTTTTGAATTACAGGGTGAGATATTCAATGAATTATGCAACAGCATTGCTCGTGTAACTGATGGGATTTATGAAGGTATTTATATGCTGATTTTGTCTTTTCTGATCAGTTCATAACAGTATTTACGGTCCATATCTGATGTATTATTGGATAATTAGGTATCATATCTGAACCTGTATTAAGTGATATCTTGTTTCACTGTAGGCATTGCCATTGGAGGAGATGATTGTCCTGGTTCCACACTTTCTGACCATGTTTTACGCTTTAACAACATACCACAGGTAATGCTTTTCTTTTTCTTGAGGAGTAACCCTAAAATATGCGTATCCAATAAGCAACTTACTACAGTCCAGAGGGTACTATGACAATAATTTATAAAATTCTTTTATGTGCTTTTACCAGAATGTTATAAATCATGACCAAGACCCTTAAGTATTTGTATGTTAGATTAAAATTATAGTAGTACTTGGAGAGCATGATGGGTGTGATGAGTATTCCATAGTGGAAGCCCTAAAACAGGGGAAAGTATCAAAGCCTGTGGTTGCCTGGGTTAGAGAGACATGTGCACGGCCCTTCAAATCTGAAGCACAATTTGGTGATGCAGTATGTTTCAGGTCCTTTCACTTTGTTCATGTTCTCAATTAAAGCATTCTTCATTCATTGAAGGTTAACATTCTTAGTGTTCATTGGCTCTTGCATAATATTCAGGGAGATAAAAGTGGTTTTGAGTTGGAGGCTGCTCAAGCAAAGAATCAGGCACTAAGGGACGCTGGAGCTGTTGTTCCAACATCATATCAAACTTTTGAAGCTGCACTCAAGGAAACATTTGACAAATTGGTTAGTATGCATTAATATTAGCCTTTGTATTTACAAACTACTTATGTTATGATCTCTATACATACACTTTTTAACTTCATTTAGTCTCAGCAATTTTAGACAATAAAGATTAAACCATAAAAATTGTATACATTTTTAATAAAATAGTAATTAAAAGTAGGGTTAAATGTGTATAATTCCTAAACTTAGATTCCAAATCGGAAATAGTCTTCTTTTTAAATTTTGATACATTTTGATTCTCAAATCTCATAAATGAATGAATATAATACTTTTAATTCAACAATTACATGTTGCTGAGCAGTGTTCTAGACTGAAATTTGAACTAGAATGTGTGAAAGAGTTCAAACATCAACCTAAACCGCTATTTGACACGTTAAAACTTAACATAGCTATGCTAGGAGAACTATATATCTACTCAAATTTAAAGATTAAAGACTAAATTATATATGAACTTAAAATGTATTTAACCTAAGTATTTAAATATATTGAATTTCTCCCTCATCTTTTGTTGAGTTTTCTCCCCTATGCTGATCCTCTGGAAATAGGTAGCATGTTCTTATTAGTTGTAATATTCGTGGTTACATTATCTTTCTTAGGTTGAAGAAGGTAAAATCACACCAGTCAAGGAAATCACTCCTCCTCCGATCCCTGAGGATCTCAGCTCTGCAATTAAGAGTGGAAAAGTCCGTGCTCCAACTCATATTATTTCCACCATTTCTGATGAGAGGGGTATGTTAGAATCCACCGATGACAATTTAGAATTGAGCTGCATCTCATGTTCTGGACAAGACACTAAAGATTTGATTGCTAAACTAAGGTTTTTCTTGCAATGTTTTACTGAAGGCGAGGATCAATGCTATGGTGGTGTATCCATGTCTACCATTATCGAAAAAGGTTATGGTGTCGGTGGTGTTATCTCTCTTTTGTGGTTTAAACGCAGCCTTCCCCATTACTGTACTCAATTTATTGAGGTAGGTTATTCAATAGTACAGAGCTTTCTGTGAATATTTTCATCCTTTACTTTCACTGTGTTTGTCTTGAGTATTTGAAAATGTTCTACTTCTACACTCTATAGCCAAAACTCCTTCAACCATGCCAATTTTTCCTTTTCAAAACTCCTAATAATACCCTCTTTATGTTTAATATCTACATTTATCACTACTCATTTCAGTTCTTACATTATATATTCAGAGACTATAGAAATCATTTTTAAGTACAGAACTAAAATGTAAAAATGGAGCAAGTAAAAAGTTAAACCATCATTTTCCAAAGCAACTATTGATATATATCATCTTCCACCTTGAATCTTGATGATGCATTACATTGGTCAGATGTGCATAATGCTATGTGCCGACCATGGTCCTTGTGCCTCTGGAGCTCATAATACTATCGTGACAGCAAGGGCAGGGAAGGACCTAATTTCGTGTCTTGTATCAGGTAAACTCATCATACATGCAACCATGCATTCATGCCTTTAATCTGTAAATTACTGATGCAGGAAATGTAGGGTCAACAAAACTTTGTGTGCTGATAAATAATGAGCTTCTGAATCAGGTTTGCTTACAATTGGTCCTCGATTTGGGGGTGCCATTGATGATGCTGCTCGCTACTTTAAGGATGCTCATGACAGGGTATGATCAGTGTTTTCCTGTGAAATCCTTATGGGTTAAAGAACCACTTTATAACATAAATATTCAATGTTTTAATTGTGCTAAAGTTTTTTACAGGGGCTTACACCTTATGAGTTTGTTGAAGGTATGAAGAAAAAGGGAATTCGAGTCCCAGGAATAGGACACAGGTAACATGTTGATTCCATTGATTTAATTAAGCAATGAAACATATAAATGTGAGGCTTTTTTGAAACAGGGTAAAGAACAGGGACAGGAAAGACAAGAGAGTTGAGCTGCTACAAAAGTTTGCACGCACACATTTTCCTTGTGTTAAATACATGGAATATGCTGTTGAAGTTGAAGCCTACACCCTCTCAAAGGCAAAAAATTTAATTCTTAACGTGGATGGTGCGATTGGGTCTATTTTCTTGGATCTTTTTGCTGGCAGTGGAATGTTCAGTGAGCAAGAGATTGATGAAATTGTGGAGATTGGGTATCTGAATGGCTTCTTTGTGCTGGCACGCTCCATTGGTCTGATTGGGTGAGTTTTTACGTTAACTATCATTCATAGCTTCTTCATGTGAACTTCAGTTCTTGGACATTATTGCAGTTTTTGGACCTTTGTGGCTTCTTTATCTCATGCACTCATATGTCTTTTGTGAATCAATCGAACTCAGAATCTCATCCACCTCCCAACAAAATTAATGCAACATGGTTTCTTCTCATAACAACCCCTTCATCGTTGTTTTTGTGTGAAATTTCAGGCACACCTTTGACCAAAAAAGATTGAAGCAACCTCTTTATCGACACCCATGGGAAGATGTTGTGTACACAACATGAGAAAGTTTTTGGAGATTGCAATTATTCTCACATAATTAGCTCTCTTTTGAGAAACATCGGAAATATTCTTACATTTAAAAATTACAAAATAGAAATAAATTATCTAAATGCGGGTGTGTTCTTTTGAGAGAGTGGATTTGAGAGGAAATAAGTTGATGAATTTGTGTAAATTTGAGTGAATAAATTTTAATTATTTTTTTTTTAAAGATTTGGAAGTAAAGTAAGTGGATTTAAGAGTGAAGTGTGTAAAAGTATGTGAAGGAATAGATTGATATGATAGATAAAAGTTAGTACCACAATTATTTAAAAAGATTCAATTTGGTCATTTTCTTGAAGTCTTTGGAGTTAACACCGTGTTCGTACAAGACACGTGTCGAGCCGTGAAATTTCTAATTTTTTTAATTTATAAACTGTCACGTGTTAGATTATTGTCGTGCACATGACAATTTACAATCATGACACGTGGTAGTGGTAATAATTATTTTCAATTTAATCATCTATTTAAATTTTTGATTCAATTTAGTACCTCAAATTTTTAAAACAATCAAATTTCATCCTTTACAATTTGAGACAAAAGTAGTATATAAGTTTAATTATAACTTATATATACATGTTAAATTAATTATTTTAAATTTATACATCAAATCACTACACCTAAATATTCAAATTATTTTATTTTTTACAAGTGTAAAAAAAATTCAAGTATAAAAAATTACAAAGGTAAAAGTGTAAAAAGTAGAATAATTTGAGTATTTAGGTGAAGTGATTTGATGTATATATTAAAAAAAGATTTAATAAGTTGTAATTAAACTTATTTACTAGTTTGATCTTAAATTAAAGAGGACAAAATTAGATGTTTTAAAAAATAGGGGTACTGAATTGAACCAAGAATTTAAACAAATGACTAAATTGAAAACAACGATTATCACCACTAGCACGTGTCATGACTATAAACTGCCACGTGGCATGACAATAATCTGACACGTGACAGATTATAATTTTTTAGAAAAAAAATTAAAAATTAAAAATTTTAAAAATTTCACGGCTCAATACATATTCGGATATGTTATTAACTTCAACTTAACGTACATTACCAAACTGAACCCTTTAAAATAATTTGAGTACTAAATTGAATCAATCAATAACAAAGAGATTAAATTGAGCTAAACCAAAAAATTAAGGGACTAAATAAGTAATTATAGCTAATTAGGAAATAAAGTAAAATATGTTTTCAAAATATTATAAGAAAGAAGGAAAATTTAAAAAGAGTCATGCATCTAGAATTAAAGTAGTTTAAATTTGATTTAAATATGATTTCAGTATTTTAAATTGATTATTCTACTTTTTTTTTCTTTAAATTCAAAATTTTCATTCAGTAGTTTCTTACAATTTTTATTTATGTGATGTTATTATTAGTTTTTTAGGATAAGATGACCTTAGTGGTGGCATTCATAAAGTGACTAACATTGTCATATAAATTTACATTGAGTAAAATGATTCTTTGAAAGCTTATTAAATTTTTGTTAACATTTACATTTTTAAATGATTTTTTTTTCTCATTCTATATAAATGAGTTTGTTCTAAAAATTAAAAGCATAACCAACAACCACTCTCGGTCAACCAGAACATGGATTGTGATTTCAATGACATATTTGACACATTACACATACCTCACTAATGTGTCCATTTAAAAAAAAATGATTTTCTTTTTTCAGTTTCAACATTTTATTTATTACGCACATAAGTTCAGATTATCTTATGATTCTTTTCTCATAAGTTTTGGAAATTCATAAATTTATTTTCTGAGATTTTATTAAACTTTAACCAAACAAATAGTCTAATATTTTGTTTTTATTTCAACTTTTGACTATAAATAAATTTGACATTTTAATTATGTTAGCACTCCAAATTCATCAAATCGTTTATTATGATATGAAAATTTATTAAAACAAATAAATGGTAGGTTTGTGCATGTTAATAGTTTGAACATAGTTAAACTCAAAATACACTAATGTTGTAGACTTTTCAATTTGTTTCAATCACAATGTAGTTTTCGCAGTCTGCAACATTAATGGATACAAATTCTGCAGGTGGGTGAATTATTTTTAAATAAAAACAAAACTCACACGCTCTGAGTTACTTTTAGAACCACGACATTAAATCATACTCTGACATCCTTAAATAAATGTGAACATTATTGGCAGTGAGTTTTTTTTTTTTTTGACATTTTTAGATGCTTTGAATTTTGAAGTTTCACTGCACATGAAAACCTTGTACAAACAACACCAATAAAGCTGTGAAAGGATTGGAGAGTTATCTCTTTCTAAGACAGCCTTACGAATATTGCTGTCTCGTCATCATCACTGTCTTTTTTGTTTTCTGAAAATAAAAATGAAAATTAATAGTCCTCATATTCAAATTAAAAAAAGTAAATAATAAAAATAAAAAAAAAAAAAAAACTGGTACTATAGCTATAGGGATTTGTTAGAACCCTATGATTGTTGTTGTTGATAAAATTATTCTCTTCTTTACCACTGTTTTTGTTCGTAGAATCTAACTAGTACTAGAATTATATTTATTCCATTACCTTCTACAATGCTACTTTTTATCACTCATCTATCTATCTATCTTCAACAATTGACTCGATATCACCTTTCACATGGCATTATTTGCTTCTTCTTTTTTTCATGTTCCTTCGTTCATCTCCACTAGCCCCCACCCTACACCACTCTTAGCTTAAATATCGTACTATGTCACAAGAAAGCATCTCTACATTAATCATCCAATCTAAACCAATTTTATATAGATACACATCTTTATTTTATATATATTAGTCAAACACTTACCTTTTCTTTTTCATATTTTTGTCACTTTCATTTTTCTAATGATATATATCAAATGTTGATCATTGTATTTTGTGTTTTCAAAAGTTAAGAGAGAAAGAAAAAAGACATGAGATTGGTTTTTGTCATGATAAGCGAAAATAATAATGCAACCCGATTTCTACCTAATTTTTTATTTTGTTAAAATCCTTTTTGTTCTCGTTTGAAAAATTAATTAGACCTCTAGTTTTTATTTCATTCAGTTAAGTCTTCTGATTTTTTAAAATGATCCAATTAGATTTTTTTTCGTTATATCTGCATTAACGTCGTGTTTATACATGTCATTTGACAAATTATTGTGTCAGGTCATTGTTAGTGTCATATGACAATATTAGTATCATGTGTCCGTAAAGTAACACATGACAATGTCTTGTATTCAATTTAATCTTTATATTTGAAATTTTGACTTAATTTTGTTTCAAAATCAAAAAATTATTTTAATATGTATATATAAATTGTAATTAGACTTAATTACTAATATGGTACCATTTTGAAGATGGATAATATTGCTTCATATTAAAAAAAAAATAGAACTTAATTGAATCAAAATTTTAAATGCAAAGACTAAATTGAATACAAAACACTGTCATGTGATTTGACACTATATGAAAACGTGACACTGACACTGCCACAAACGTGACATTTCAAAAAAAAAAACAAAAAAAGTGAAAATATCATGAATTGACATGTGACAATGAATATGACATTAGCCAATTTGACATAAAGAACCTAATTGGATAGTTTTTAAAAATTAGGGGACTTAATTGAGCCAGATAAAAATAAGGGGTCTAATTGGATTTTCCAAACCAATTAGAGGGCAAAAAAATGATTTTAGTTTTTTTTTATCTCTTTTTTTTTCTTGTTGAATGTAAATGTTTTTATAACTCCAAATTGAATATTTATTCTTATATGTGATTGATTTATGATTTTTTTTAAATGAGTTATATTTTAATGTATTTACCGATACCAATAAAATTTATGTGTTATATGGATATGATTATTGAAATCGATGAAAATGATATCAATTTGCGGTCACATATATCTAGGATGATATGTGAATTATGATTTGATTTTGTGTATTAAGTATTATCACATATGTTATAACATACCGATAGAATTTACGTGTTATATGGATATGATTATTGAAATCGATGAAAATGATATGAATTTGTGGTCACATATATCTATGATGATATGTGAATTGTGATTTGATTTTGTATATTAAGTATTATCACATATGTTAGAACATACCGATGAAATTTACGTGTTATATGGATATGATTATTGAAATCGATGAAAATGATATGAATTTGTCACATATATCTAGGATGATATGTGAATTGTGATTTGATTTTGTGTATTAAGTATTGTCACATATGTTATAACATAGATCTCCTAACTTCACTATTGATCTAAACCACATAAGTTAAGATATGAAGTGGTGTTAGGATGGGGAGAAGTTTTTCCACACCATAACATGAGTAAATGTGAGACATGAGTTATAATAAATTTACCTTGATTTCATGATTTATGAGTTTGTTTTTAAATCCACATCTTGAATCTTGAAATGTAATACATGTCTTTTGGAATGTGTGATTGTCTTAAATATTCTTGATGAATAGATTGTGTATTTCATGTAATTATTGAATATTAAATTTTGAATAAAAATGAAATTTTGCGAGTTGACAATTAAAATTATCGTGTTATATATATATATAAATACAAATTTGTTTTCAATAACTTATACATGTATGAGTTGTAAGTATAAAATGAACATTTGGAAACTAATTGATATTTGTTATTTCAGATTATCTTTTGTAAAATTTATATATATATATATATATATATATATATATATATATTATTATGTC
>Ga0099823_1007161_pt1 | contig 11307 bp, 5 predicted proteins | sample CowpearedBW_FD_76831 | JGI IMG/M metagenome (GOLD analysis project Ga0099823, IMG submission 76831) | Root nodule microbial communities of legume samples collected from California, USA - Cow pea red BW | ecosystem: Host-associated > Plants > Roots > Nodule | place: USA: California | collected... | reverse complement strand
GCAAAAAAAAAAAAACTCAAGTTTCTTATTCTTATAAATAATCCAAATTTAAAAGGTTAATAAAAAATATAAGATAATTTAAATATACATTTTTTCATTAGTACAATTAAAGAAAGTAAGTCACAAAATAAAAACACCATTTATGACGTATTTAGCGAATCAAATTAAACTCAATCTCCTTTATGACTTAGCAACAGGAAGTCAACCTAACCTAAAGCCAACAAAGTTTTTATGATGCAACTTCCTCTCTTTTTCCACAGCCTTCATTATCAGTTCCATTTGAAATAGTATTCTTGTGGTCAATGATTATGGCAACACCACTGCTTAAAATATAAAAAATAAAAATTGAAACTTTTCTTAGCGTTTAGCCTGGGTCATGTTGTTGAATACTATCCGTCTTCTACTGCTCAAAACAAATAATTTATTTCTTAGAATAATACACATTTCATGTCTCCATGGAAATGATTTTCTTCTCTCTTTCTACCTGTTATTTATAATTTTATTTTACACTGTTTTTCATTTCAATTCTCTCTCGTTATATAATTTCCAAGCTAAAAAAAACAGTTGCGTGTGTGGAGGGTTCGTTATCCAACCACATAAGCCACGGAATCTTGCATTTTGTCTGAAGTCAAACTACATCTATCTTCCAACTTGTACAATTCAACGTCGTAGCAGAAAAGAACAAGACATGTTCATACTTACTTCACACTCTACAGAAGAACTACAAAGAAATCCAGCTCATTATTAAAATGGTGTTTTTTTACCCGAAAGAACAATCATTCAAAGTGAACATTAATGTGAATCACAGTAAAAATAAGCACAGCATTTCAAAGGTGGAAAATTCCAAAAACAAAACGACTTTGACTGGGTCTCCACCCCATTCCATACGCTTTTGGTTTGGAACACAAAAAATTGAAACTTGATAACACACAGTAACGCGTTCTTTGAATTTAAGCTCAACACACCCTCCAAATCAAGAAAGCTCTCATCTTTTTCTTTTTCTTCAACACGCAAAAATGGCCACCGGGGCGTGGCCCGTAGCCGCCGTAACACTGGTGCTTCTCCTCTGTTCCTCCATCCCAAAATCTGAATCCCAACAAGAGTACGTCAACAACAAACAACTAAATTGCTCCAATCACGATACCAACGCCACAAGTGGCAACCTCTGCAACAGTGTTCCATCATGCATCTCCTACCTCACCTTCAAATCTTCCCCAGATTACAACAGCCCTGTCTCCATATCTTACCTCCTCAACTCCAACACCACCGTCACTGCCGCCGCAAACAATATCACCGACGTCCAATCCATCCCCGTCGACACCCTCATCACCATCCCCATCAACTGCTCCTGCTCGGGCCTCTACTATCAGCACAACGCCTCTTACACCATCAAAATACAGGGCGAAACCTACTTCCTCATCGCCAACAACACATACCAGTCCCTCACCACGTGTCAGGCTCTCATGGCCCAAAACACCTACGGCGAACGTGACCTCGTTGCGGGTCTCAACCTCAACGTTCCTCTCAGGTGTGCCTGCCCCACCCAGAAACAGAGCGAAGCAGGGTTCAAGTACTTGCTCACTTACTTGGTCTCTAAAGGAGAAACGGTTTCTTCCATCGCTGAAATTTTTGGTGTTGACCAGCAGAGCATCCTCGAAGCAAACGAGCTTTCTAATCCCTCTATTTACTACTTCACACCGATTTCAGTTCCTTTAAAAACAGAGCCGCCAACGAATTTACTGAGAGCAGCGGCTCCCCCGAACGACTCCCCGTCACCGCCGCCCCCGGCAGCGGAGGGAGACTCGGACTCTTCCAAGAAATGGGTCATTATCGGAATCGTGGTTGGGGTTGTTGTGCTGCTTCTTGTCTGCGCTGCTCTGTTTTTCTTCTGTTTCTATCGGCAGCGACGGGTACAATCGCCATCGCCGACTCCGCCAGCTAAGGCTTTCTCGGGCCCCACCCACAAACAGAGTGAAGAAATGACTCTTCCGACGACGCAGTCGTGGTCTCTTTCTTCGGAAGGGATTCGCTACGCGATCGAGTCGTTGAGCGTGTACAAGTTTGACGAGTTGCAGAAGGCTACGGGGTTCTTCAGTGAAGAGAACAAAATCAAGGGTTCTGTTTATAGGGCTTCTTTCAAGGGTGATTATGCTGCGGTTAAGATTCTCAAAGGGGATGTGTCGGGCGAGATCAACATTCTCAAGAGGATTAACCACTTCAATATTATAAGATTGTCAGGTTTTTGTGTTCACAAAGGTGACACCTATCTTGTGTACGAGTTTGCCGAGAATGATTCTCTCGAAAATTGGCTGCACAGTGTTAATAAGAAGTACGAGAATTCGGTGTCTCTGAGTTGGGTGCAGAGGGTTCATATTGCTCATGACGTTGCTGACGCGCTGAATTACCTTCATAACTATACCAATCCTCCTCATGTGCATAAGAATTTGAAGAGTGGGAACGTGCTTTTGGATGGGAATTTCAGGGCAAAGGTTTCGAATTTTGGGTTGGCGAGAACGGTGGAGGGTGAAGGGGATGAAGGGGGATTTCAATTGACAAGGCATGTGGTGGGGACTCAAGGGTACATGTCACCGGAGTACATTGAGAATGGTTTGATTACTCCAAAGATGGATGTTTTCGCGTTTGGGGTTGTGCTTTTGGAGCTTCTTTCAGGGAGAGAGGCTGTTGGTGGGAGTAAGAATGGTGCTGGGGAGCAGATGCTGTCGGTGACTGTGAATCAGGTGCTTGAAGGAGACAACGTTAAAGAGAAACTTCGAGGTTTCATGGATCCAAATCTGAGAGATGAATATCCATTGGAACTGGCTTATTCCATGGCTGAACTTGCCAAACGCTGTGTTGCTCGTGACCTCAATGCAAGACCACAGATTTCCGAGGTTTTCATGACTTTGTCCAAGGTTCAATCCTCTACGATGGATTGGGATCCCTCTGATGAGCTTGAACGGTCTAGATCTGTCAGCCAAATCTCTGATAGCAGATAGATGAGGAACTTGGTGTTATGGTATTGTCAATAGCTTCAATGGAATAAAGAGTTGTTAAAATTTTGAATTCTTTGGCCTGTTCTGTATCACATGGACTGATGGCTGCTACAACGAATTAAAGTCCATACTTACACATTCCGACATATCATTCTTTAACATATTTGGTGTCTCAATAAATGATGTTGTCTCGTTTGTTAATGATGATATTGATATCAAATACGACTACTGAAAATAATTCAGCTAGGACTAAAAAGCAAGGATTTCAACTTGTATGTTTTCTATTTCTTTTCGTGGAATATTGTTTTACTTCAGAGTAACAGAATGTGAAACGTGAACATTGGAATTTTTTTGGTTTATTATTGAGCCTTTGATTCCAGATGCATATAAGTGCATGATGCACGGCTTCTTCATATTTATATGACAACGTAATTTGTTTACGTATGATCTGGAAACTACTGTTTTTGTTTTAATTTATATTTGATCGGGCTTCCTTGACCTGAGTTACCTATTGAATTTTCGTAATAGAAAAATAGAATTGAACAAACAAATCGTGTTTCTGATGTTATATTCCAATCCAACAGGTTATTGGTCTTTTCAATTTTTTAATTGTTTGACCTCTGCGGACTTCAAGCGTTTTGGTTTTGAATGTCAATTTAGCCTCCAGAAAGATTCTGTTTATTGCTTTCTTTCATTATAAGTTATGTGCTGTTGTCATGCTCAACCAACAGAAATTGATAGTTGGAGCGAATAAACTTTTGGTATTCATACCCAAAGTGTTTCTAAATGGTCAGATTTGATTTTTAGCAACATTTTAGTTGCACATGAGTAGTGCTTTGAGAACATAGAAAGCAGAGTTCAAGGTAACAATTTGTGAAAGTACTTGACTATAGAATTTGTCTGCACAAATTGAAAACTAAAATTAGGGAATTCTGTATCATTGATCTAATCCCTAAGTCTTTGTGCTTCCAAACCAAGATGAACACGTTCCGAATGCAGCAAATATAGTCAAAGCCAAGATGGAACAACATCTACAGTCAGATTGAAAAATAATGTCATCATACAACATGAAGACCAAGTTAATGGTCAGCATCTACTTTGAACAAGTAATCAAAAATTATATACTTAGAAGCCTTTTATATAAAATATTAATCTCAAATTTATTCAATTTGCATACTAATTGAATATCCTGTTATTTGTAGTTTTAAATGTTTAATATTTGTTTAGATACACGAAGAGGAACTAAATTCTTTCCAAGAAACGTTTCTTTTTTCTGTTTTACCGATACAAGAGCAGCTGGATTAGAGGCTGCAATTGGAGAAACAATTTAACATATACCTGAAATAAACTATTAGGAAGGCTAACTCAACCGAGAAGGCAGTTGATGATGGAGAAAAGGAGGTTGGATACTTCGTGTTCATGAATGTTGACTTGGAATGTGAAAATTCAGGATGCAAAATTCTAAGCTCATAGCCCCATACCCAATTTAACAAAGCAGTGTTTCGTCTTTATTTGATCAAACCTGCCCAAAACATCAAAATTGAGAATAATTTCTATCTCCAATATACAAACAAACTCACTAACTTTGATGCTACTTGAGTTATTTCATTTTTAAAAAAATAATTGCTTCTACTCTTTCAGACTTCTTAGCCTACCCAAAGTTGTATTTATCCTTCTTTTTCTTTAACATAATTTAGTTTACCTCCTCATAGCAAAACCAAGGCAATTAAGCAACAACTTATGAAAGGATCAAATGTACGTAGTAGAAAAGTAACACTACACAACCTGGGTTGTTACAACATATGGTATCAACTAAAAGTTGCCTCCTGTCAATGAAACAAGGAGAATATGTGTACTACTATATTCATTTTCCTGGTTAGCAATCAAAGATTTCATATAATTAAGGATCTCAAATTAATCTAGACACGTCTACTTAATGAAAGAGAATCCTGATCCACCAAATACAGCAAATGTGGTAAGCCACACAGCCTTGAGTCTATATTCAACTAGTATGCAACCTTTTTAAAGGTCGGTGAGTGTGAGTCTGAAGAGGGAAGGGTGCAAACTGATTCTTATCCAACGCAATCCCATATCATCAAGAACAATAAAAAATAATGTTGATCACAGCATTATGCAAAAGAAGGAAGGATGCCAACTCAATTCAATATTATAAAACGATAAACAAAAAGAGCAGGTTAAAAACATCAAACACATCAACAGTCACTTCTCAAATTTTCTCCTCTCAATTATTTTTTCTTTGAGACTGCAATTTCCTATCAAAATAGTATGCTAATAAAAAAACGAGTTACAACTACCAGGCCACTCACTTAACCTGAAACAGTGAACTATGTTTACGCTACTGCAGTAATGCTCTCACTCTCCACAACCTCCTTCTCCATCTCCTTGACAGCTCGAATCAAACCCCTCGTGATGCCCTTGAGATGCAAACCATTCTCTTTCATTTCTTCAAGTAGCTTTTCCGCCATTTCCCAATCCAAAGCCTTCAAGCAGAGAGACTGTATCAACTTCTCATACTCATCCACACTGGGGCGAACGCCATAATTTTTCATCTCTGAGAACAACTTCAAGGCCTCATCAAACCGTTCCAATTTGCAATATCCACGAATCAAGGTGTGAAACATCATGGGGCCCAACTTAACATGCTTCTTTTTCGCTTCTTCCATGATTTTCCGAGCCTCTTCCATCTCCCCACCATTTGAATAAGCACTAGCAAGAGCAGTATAAGTGTACACATCCGGTCTCAAACCCCTACTTTCCATCAGCTTCATCGTCTCCAAAGCTTTCCCAATTTCCCCAGCCCTTGAATAAGCTGTGACAATAAAATTGAAAACATCATTCCCAGGTGGCGGCCCATCCTTAATCATCTTCACCAATAACTCCTTGGCTTTATCAACTTCCTTAATCCTACACAGTGCCCGAACAACCGCCATAAACGGCTTTATCGCACGCCCCCTCTTCTCCTCAGGGATATCCTCCAGCATCTCCAAAGCCAATTTCACAGTTTCATCTTCTCTACAGAGCTTGCTAACCAAAAAGCTAACCGTACTCATCGGTGGCCGTTTCCCTTTCTCCATTGCCACCACATACACTCCATGGGCCTCCTTAGCCTTCTTGGCCTTACACAACCAGGACAAAATGGCACCAACTTTCTCGCCATCAGGCACTGCCTGTGCATCAACCATCTTCTCGCAAACCCCACAAGCCCAATCATAAGCACGCCGCCGACAAAGCGCCTCGATTGTGATGTAATACGTGTCTGCATCAGGTACACACTGAAAGGCCTCAAATTTATCGAACACATCTAATGCAGCCTTCCCTTTCACCAACCTCGAGAAGCAAAGTATCAAGTCGTTGAGAATCCTTACATTGATGATTCCACTCTCCTTCTCTCCAATCTCCTTAACCAAATCCCACAGCGAGTACGCCTCTTTCTTCCTCACATCCTTTCCATATATCGCCAAAACAAGAGACTCCACCATTGGAGTGGTCACCTCCAATAATCTCTCACTCCATGCCCATCTGAAAAACCTTATCAGATTCTCACTCAAAACAAGCGGACTTTCGATTACTTTTGTCACCAATTTCTGATGCAGACTCAAATCCATATCATCCAAACACGACTCAAAGGACCCATCAGCACTGGTTTGAAGAAGACGCAGCACACTCTCCAACTTGTCCACGTCAACCTCGTATTTGTCTCCCTCTGCATCGTACGCGTCTCCTTCTGCGTAAGTGTCTCCTTCTTCTACGCGATGTCTGTCACCGCCGTTTTCTGAAGAATCCGGTGAGAGCTCATCATCGAGGGTGAGTGTGGAATCAGTGGCGAAAAATCGAGGGTTGTTGAGAATTTGGGGGAAACTTGATTTGGGGATTTTGGAAAAGCTAGGGTTAGAGATGCGTTGGTGAATTGATGAGCAATTGCGAGCACCAGCTACGGTACGTGTTACTCGTGCAAGTATCCGCGTCCACATTCTTCTTCTTCTGGAGAATGTGTTAATGTGAAGCTTCTTCCTCCTCCTTCTTCTTCCTCTTTCTCGTCTTCACTGAAAATGAAACCTAAAACTATGAACTTTCATGCGTCTTTACATTATTACGACGCCGTTTTCAACCACTTCGCCTATTCCTTCCATAACGCCCTTAAACCCTGCGGCCATTTGTACAATTCTTTTTCAAAAATGGTAAATATCGAGAATTGAGAATCCGATCAAAATATTTTAAATTTTTAAATAAATATTTAATATTGTTAAATACTTATTTAATAAATAATAATTTTAATTGTTTAACATATAACATATATTAAAAATTAATATTATAAAGAATGAATAATTCTAACATGGACGAATTATTCCATCACCACTTTATGCATTATTGTTAAATAAATAATTTAAAGGGAAGAAAATGAGCACCTTTATTGCACTCCAAAATTAAGATATAACATATTACAATTTACAAAGAGCAAAAAGATGTTTTACTATTTGATAAAAACAATAACTATATTTTTTTGGTGAATATAAAATTAGTAAATGTATCAACACGTAGTTGTAAATTCCCATCTTACCAAACATAAATTACCAGATGTTGGTAAAAAGTGGTAAAATTTGATATTTTATTCAAAATTTATTATATTTAAGTATTTATTGAAAAATATGATTGAAGGATTATATCTCATTACAGGTAATGAGTTATGTTCTCTAATCAATATTGTTGACCGGTGAAATGATATTTATTTTACTTTAATAATTAAGATAAAAACAGTTGCATTTAAAATTTCAAATAATTTAATATATGTCCCATAAATTAATATTATTATTTCTTACAAAGAAAATAAAAAAAAAAATCACTGATTTGTTGAATTTTATATTTAAAAAAAATCAAACATTATACTTGTTATTTATACTTGTTATTGTAGTGATGAATTCGACACAATTTTTTTGTATTTGAACTTTTAACCTAGTGTTGGTAATATACCATCACAATTAAAGTAGAATGTGTTGTATATAAGCATCACTAGCTAGGGTTCTTAATGTGCATTTGGAATGCGGTGCACATAAGTATAAAGTGGTTGTTCTAGTTTTGGGCTTTTGAAGTTAGATTCTTTCAAGCAGACTTCTTTTTCCACCCCATGGTTTCTTCCTGTATCACCATGGTGCGTCTAAAAGATGAATATGCCCTTAATCTCTCATATCTTTCTACTTTAGGGTCGTCGTTCTTCCTTTGTCTCTTTATGTCACTCTTCCTTTGGTTTTATATATTTTATTTTTCACGCCTTTTCCAAGTAGAAAAACTCAATATATCGTATTGCGTTCTGATAAAAGTATTTCTAGTTTTCAAGAATATTTTTTGGATTCTACAAGTTGAAAGTTTCTTTTACGCAAAAAAAAAAAGGACATCTGTATTCTGCAATTCAAAAACTTCTTTTATGAAAACATACTAGTTTTGAATTGTGTATTGGTATTCTATGTGAGTTGTCCAATCTATCTAAAGTGAAATATTTAAACTTGCAACTCTTATAATTGTTTACAATGATCGGAAATTGTTTCTTTAAAACATTTGATGTCTGCTTAATTACATTCTTTAATGAAGCATGATAAAGGTTGGACAACACTTTCAGATTTTGGGGCTTCTTCTAGGAGTACTCTTTCAGATAATATCTGACATTATAATATGATGTTAATATATGTGATTTTAACATAAATCCAACATCCTCGAGGTAGTATGTGTTTATAATAATTAGGGTTGACCAATATTACCACTAATTAATATCTTTAATAAGATTTTCAGTTACATTTACTATTCAACTAATTTTGTAGAATAACTAAAAGATCTTCTTGAATAAGTGCATCCTTCAATATTCGTGAATCATATATTATTTCTTCCTACTAAGTCAATACATAAGTAAATTTCATATTAAAATCACAAGCAACGAAAACATTTTGTGTAGGTTAATCTTTTCTTCCGCAAAAACGAGGTGCATCCCATCTTGCAATGTTAACACGTACGTAAGTGTTATCTATAATTCCTAAGCAATCCTAAAGGGTAAAAGGCGGTCAAGTGTAACAAAAAGTAATACATAACACATATATGAGAAGTTACATATTGATTTAATCATTGATTACTGTAAAATATGGGTAAAATTAATTGTTGTTGACAACATAATTGCAGATGGTTGAATTAGGAATTTTGCTTCCGACATCATAATTGCATTCAACACATTATGATAGTGACAAGAAATAGTTTTCCAAAATGATGAAAAAAAAGAAAGGAACACTTCTATTCTTCATATTATGTCCAATGATGTGAGGAAATTTAGCCACTTGTCCTTCAACGGTGGATTTCAAAGATGTCATGCGAATAATGTAATGTATATTCGGTGTAAAGAAACACCTCTATTCTTCATATTATTATGGAACAAAAATTCCAAAACTTTTTCAATTACCAGCCTTCACACATTCAAGGCTTGTGCAACTATGAAAAGAATCGTAAGAGCACCTACTAGTAAGAATTGAACTTTAATTCTAACTCAATCTCACAAAATTAGTTTGTTAGGTGAAGTTTGCATCTACTTATATATTATGAATTGATTTTATTTTTAGTCGATGTGAAATTTCCAACATCATACTTAAAGTACTTAATCTTATTTGTTCTTGCGAGTATTAAATTAAATTAAAGTCACTACGAACTTTATCGTCTTTCAAATCATTACCAGCAAAATACTTTGTGATATAATTATCGGGTTCCATTTAAATGAAATGTGTTGTTATAGATTTGAAATATATGTCTACAAAACTAAAACAATCATGGTTAAAAGAGTAAACGTGATTTGAAAACAATCCTAGAAACAAAAAGAAGCATCGAAGAACATTATTGTGATTAACTGAAGGAAAAAAATAATAAATTATGTGAGAAAAATATACACTATATGATATAGATAAATTATAAATGATAACTAAAAGTTTAAAAACAATGGGTATCTAAATATAATTATTCACCATAAACATCAGAAAAAGAAATTTCCTCCATAACATAGACTTTACGAAAATAAAATTTAATTGTGAAAATAAACAGAAAATTTGCACACAAAAATAAATCATGAGTGTAACGTGGCAAGATTTTGAAAAGCAAGAGTAACCACATTTGAAAATTGAATGGTTCCACAGGATTTCTATATCTTCATTGCCTTAATTAGCATTCATATTTCACTTTCATAAAAAAAAAAGGAAGATTCAATGTTTTATAAACCTAAGATGCAATAAATAAGCACAACTACCTTAATTAACGAACTAATACATTCCTACATGCATCCATAAATATAAAAAATATTTATAATTTTTTAATAATACATCATAGTTTGATGGAATAATATTAACCTACAAAATATATGAGAAAAGAATATATTATGCTAGTAATAAAGAAATATAAATGACCATTATTACTTTGATCATACTTCACAAGTCAAAATTTATGAATTCTATTTACAGAATCACCCAACTCAAACTCCTATATTTTTCACTGCAGTAACATGGTTTTAAATTTTAACATGTCTCGTGAATAAACTTCACGAAGCCGATTTAAGTTAACCTCGAATCTTGCCAGAAAGAATCTCTGCAACTTAAATTTACTGGCAATGGCGCAGCCAATGCATGTTAAAAATTAACTGCTTGTACAGTGAAAATTTTGAAATCCTCAGGGCTAAAAACATTGACCAGTCTTTGATCTCACATATCCCGCATGGAGTCACCTCCTTTTCCTTCTCTGTGGTGTTGCTGTAAAATTCAATTCAGGTAAAGTATAAATTTCATCTGTTTTTCTTGTAAACATAGAACTTTTACCTGTGATGAATGAACTCTACCAAAAAGAGAGAAACTAGTTTTTTTTAATGAAGTAAAGTGCAGGTGTTGCTTGATTCATATTTCTCAGAATACAGAGTTGATGAAGTGAAAATACAAGTTGTTATCATCTTTGTCAGGTATTGGAGGGAACTTGAAGTTCTGTTGTGTCACGAAATTGATTTATCACTACTTTCTCTTGTGGCCCTTTCGATGACCATCAATGTTGAAAGTGACAAATATCATAAGAAACATTCAAAGGGTCATCTTTAGTTGCTGCATACAATTCACTTCATCCACATATTGTCTCAGCCAACTTAGTAACAGTAGCTTCTTGCACGCACCATGCAATCACATTCAATCATTTTTCAGAAAATCAAACTAAATATTAAACACATTACTTTATTACATTAACATATATATATATATATATATATATATATATATATATATATATATATATATAT
>Ga0099823_1007157_pt1 | contig 11309 bp, 5 predicted proteins | sample CowpearedBW_FD_76831 | JGI IMG/M metagenome (GOLD analysis project Ga0099823, IMG submission 76831) | Root nodule microbial communities of legume samples collected from California, USA - Cow pea red BW | ecosystem: Host-associated > Plants > Roots > Nodule | place: USA: California | collected... | reverse complement strand
GGAAAACCCTCACTGCCAAAGATGTTATTCCAAGCAATTGGACTCCCAAAGCAACTTATACATCACGCTTGAATTTCCTTTCTTGAACAACCATTTTTTCAAGCCACAGGGAACAGACAGCAATTAAGGAACCATTTTCTTGACCTTAGTGTCTGTTGTGTTTTTAAATAAGAAACAAAAGTAGAAGTTGAGTGCACAAGGTTATCCGATGGTGTTTTCGTTTCTTAGTTTTACTCTTTTTTTTCATTTGTATAGCTGTAAGTTTCTGATTTCTGTGGTGTTCAACTGTTGCAACCGTAAGTTTGTACTTTGTATTCTAAGTCATCATGGGTTGCCCTCTCCGAAGTGGAGGGAGAGCGTGTAGTGTAGTGTAGTGTAGTATATATTTAGTAAAATGTGTGTATTATTCCAATGTACTTTAAATGATAAATGTATGAGTTTTAGAACAAGAGATCATAGATTATTGGATGATGATATTTTGACTATTAAATTTTGATAACTTTCTTTTTCAACATGAGGTGTTAATTATCTTTTAAGTGATTTTGAAATATTGAAAATGAAAAAATATAAAGATCAAAAATCACTTAAAAAATAACACTTAAAATCATAAGAGAAAGTTATCAAAATTTAATAGAAAAAAATCATTTCCTATTATATTTTACTTCCATCTTAATAATGATGAACCACACATTGTGGTCTTTATTATAGTTTTTTTTTATTTTTGACTTTTACTTCTATACTGTTTTTAATCGTCTAGATTGAAGTATCTTGAATAGTGATTAGAATGTTCACTATAGAAACTTGAAAAACCTAAGAAAAAGAAATTAAGTGTGTATGTATGTACTACAGCCTAAATCTTATATTTTCATAGAGTTTATATGTTATATTTTAACTATTAGATTTATTAATTATGTAATATATAAATATAATATTTCTAATTTTATGTATAACATGTATATTTAAATAAACTATAAAAAATAATTACAAAATTCAATATAATTCTTTTTTTATAAATATTTATAGAAATATGTAATCAAAAATTTTTAAAAAATAATAAAAAAACAAAATAATATATTGAAATCTATCTAAAGATTTATAACTTGACATCTATTTAAATTATTATTATGTTGATAACACGTCTCATTTTAAGGATAATCTAATATTTAACCAAAAATCAAATTAGAAATTTAGAACTTTTTACTATGGGTGGCAAAACGGGCCAGCCCGACCCGTTTTGGTCCGGCCCACCTGTGGCCCGTCAAAAACGGGTCGGGTCAGGCTGGCTCGTCACCCAAAAATGGGCTGGATATTGTAACCTGTCCTGTTTTTATAAATTTTTATTTATAAATCTATTATATATATATATATATATATATATATATATTTATATTTATATAATATAAAAAATATTATTTCTTAACTTTTTAATTACTTTTAATTTTAAACATAAAAAAAAACGGGTTGGCGAACTGGCGGGCTGAAAATTTCAACCTAGCCCGCCCTTTCTTTGGCGGGCTGGCAGGCCGGTCCGGCAAGTCTGACCCATTTTGACATCTCTACTTTTTATTTATTAAAATTGTTATATGTATAGAATTGAGGTTATAAATTAGAGAAAGAATAGTCTGATTTAAAGTTAATAGTTCTTTAAGTCAGAAAATTTAAGTGTCTACCTGGTCTAACTTACTATCTGTATTCTTAAAGACTTCAAATCTTATATCCATACGCGGCGGACCTTGGTATGGACTAAGCAGGCTATTGGACCCCATTTTTTCTTTATACTTATATAATTTTAAATATATTTTTTCAATATTTAATATTTTTAATATATTTAATATATTTGATATTCTAATAAATTTTATACATTTTATATCTATTTATGAGGATACAGTTTTTTTTATCACATTTATTTTTCAATTCTACCTTTTAAAATTTTTTAAATAAAATAATTATTTTATTAATATTATCTTCTAAGTGATTATTTGTTTAATTTAATTATTTAACTATTTTTTAAAATTAATCATTATAAATGAAAATTAATTATAGTAAAATAAAAGTTATTATATTTAATTTTATAACTATAATAATAACAATAATTATAATTTTTTTATTTTTTATTATCATAAAAAAATTAAAATACAATGTTTTTAATAATTTATATAAAAGTTTTGGAATTAATCTTTGGTTCCTATTTTTGTTAAAAAATATCAAGTTGGTCCTCCAGTTTTTATAGTTTTAATTTGGTCTCGATTAAAAAATTGATGCAAATTGAGATTTAAAAACATTATAAAACTAACTTAACATTTTTGGACAAAACAATGGACCAAAAAATATAATTTCCTTTATCTTTTTCTAAAATATCGTCTAGATTATGAGGAATGAATCAAAATCACTTCTTAAAAGCTTATGCCCAACTCCTGAATCCAAATTTATTCCATAACCTTTGTGGTCAGGTCGACCCAAAGTTTATGATTGGCCTTGGGTAGTTAGGCTACACAATTTTATGAGGACTTGGTCCAATTTCATAGCCTTAGTCTAATAACTTCAACATGTATGCTTGGATTGACTTTAACAAAATCATCTTTTCAAAGCCTTAAGTTGGTCCTAAAAAAACAAGGACAGTATAGAGTCCTCCAACCTTGAGCAGTTCTGAGACGTAAATGTTGAATAATTCGTCAGAAACTTCTTTATCAACCCCTTAAGTATCACTTCAACACTTTATTAATCTAATTTCCATGTTTATCATTTTTAGTAGGCTACTTTCTTTGAATCCAACATATATCATTTGCACACTTGCGTTTGTTACCGACACGTGATTCTTCATACCTTTATGTTTTCATATGCATCACATGATTTTTCAAATATCTTCAAACCTCTTCAATTTTTTTTGACCTTGTAGTTTTCACATATCGCCATCTTCAACTGCCTAGGTACATTCACTTTTTCCTTTATTCTCATTCCTCTCTTGATCCTCCTTTATTCAACATTAGTTGCTCTATCTTTACATAGCTTCATTACTCTCTTCACATTGTATAACTTTACTTCCTCATTATGCTATTTCTGCTATTTTAAGACTTTCTACGTTTCACTCTTTTGGGGGTTTTCTATGTGTGTATTTTTTTAGTATTGGGTTTAAGTTTATGGGTTTGTGGTTAGGGTCTGAGTTTTTGGGTTTTCGTTTTCTAGATGTTGAGTTTATATTTTTGGGTTTGTGTCTAGGGTTTACATTTAGAGTTTGAGTTTTTCAATTTTCATTTTATGATGTTGGGTTCAAGTTTCTAGATTTGTGGGTTTATGGGTTATTTATCGAATATAACTTCATATAATGTTTTTTACTCTTCGACTAAATAGGAACTTAGAAGATAAACTTCGAAACACATCGAATTAAAAAACAAGAGTTTTATGCTCTCAATTAAGCCATTAGTAAGAATGACGAAAAAGATGTTTTAATTTGCGCATGTGAGTTAGATGAACCCGTTTGTAGGGATGACTTTGTAAATTTCGTAGAGAAGTTCTACTCTTTTTATGAGACCATGTTCACTAGGCTTGGAGTTTGACTTCCTTTAGGCTTTTTGAAAACGAAATTCTCACCATCCTAAAGTTTCTCACTCATCTTTAATGTTGAATTATTTCATACCAACTTCTAATCTCAAATCTTCTTACAGATAATCAAATGATTGTATCTAAGGCAATGGCGAGTCATTTTAAGCAAATGAAAGCTACTAAAGAAGTTGAGGTCGCAAGTACTACTCTAGAGTAAAACCTTAAAACATGATTGTACACTATGATAAGGAGACCACGCCTTCTAACAACCGCTTAAAGAAGAGAAAGTTTTCAAAAAAAAAAACGTTGCAACTATTCCTTCTATATCTAATGGTCGGGAAAACAAGCTTTTGGGATTATGACTTTTTCCACTCAGCTCATGGTTGTGCCCATTTTTTATATTGATGTTGAAATATTAAGGACTCACGACTTAATTTCCTTCCATGAGAACCTCTAAAGATCTGATTTTGGTAGAAGAACAAGAGATCGATCGCTTGCAATCCAAAACAACTCATTACAACTCAATAAGAGATCAATTCCGTACGATCCAAATTAGCTGGAATGGCTCGTCTTCAGCAACAACTTAAAGAAAGGGACAACGAGAACCTTTAAGTTGAAAAAGAAAGAACTTAAAGATATTCACTCTTTCTAAGATATGAAGATGAAGACTTGGAAATAGATGGAAGAAAACTTGAAGATCAAAATTTCCTCATCCTTCGGGCTTGGGTTTGAAACAACAATAGAATAAGTGTAAATGTGTATTCTTTTCTGAAGATGGATTTGAAGGAAAGTGAATGGATGTATTTGATGATAATGTTTTTGTGTTTCTTTTAAAGGATTTGGAGGCAAAGTCAATGAATTTGAAAGTGAAGTGTGAAAAAATTTCTGAGTAATTTAAGTGATGAGATAGATAAAAAAAATTAATAAATAGTAAATAAATATTACCAAATTGCTCTGAATTTTAAAATAATATAAAATTATTTTTTGATGAGTTATTTTTTCTAAAACTATAATTCAATAATTTCAAAAAAAAATAGTTATTTGTAAAAAATACATCCCATTTTTTGTATACAAAAATGAAAAAAAAAACAAAGAATTCCAGATTTACATAGTGTAAAAAAACAAAAAGTTCCATTCATCATATTCATAATCTCTATTGGGGCCAAATTCAGACCATTATCACGTCTTCGGAGAATTCCAGAGCCACGATGCTTGCCGCCAAAAAGACTAAGAAGACCCATGACAATATCATTACCAACAATTGTGCACCATTGAGGAAGTCTTCAATTGAGTACTATGCTATGTTGGTGAAGGTTGGAGTTCACCATTACAACGAGAACAATATTGATTTGGCAAATATTACAAAGATTGTTGGTGATTCAAATATCATCAAGACAATGCTCACCAAACAGTAGAGTTGTATTAACTCCTTTTTTTTTGTCTTTAAAATTGTTGATTATTTGATATTTGTTCTTGTTTATCCATACTTATATGTTTAGAACTCACACACATGCACGTTGATGGAATCAATTCCACAAGCTCCAAAACTGATTCTCTTGTGTTTTATCCCTCATGGAATCGGTTCCACTATACCCTAATTGATTCCACTATTACATAGCTGACCATGAAATGTGTTCCATGACCACCTTCTCATTGCTACTGTGTTACAATAATCACATCACGTGGCTTCCTATTAAACTCACCTCAAACGTTTTGAAGCCGAATACCACACTATCTACATCAACACACAAAAAATCTACAAAACAAAGTTTCCCACCATTCACATTATTGTGAAACAACTATTATCACTCTCAAATCTGTTCAACTCACGCAAGGACGACATGATCCCGCTAACTCACGCTCTATATCGCTAGAGACAAACACAATTAATCACAAATCTGCGCCTCTACTTGAATACTAAATGAGTGCATACCGACATTCTGCTACCGATCCCATCAAATCAGTGGTTGATGGAGCACTGGTGGAAGATTAGAAATTTACCTCACTTCTGATGCAGCCCTTTTCTTATGAACATTATGATCTTGACTACTTGTATAACAATTTTTGCCTTTTTGGGTTATCCTATATCCTTATGTACGGGTTCGTTTTCTTTTCCTGTCAATTCTACCAATATTGCTACCATTCAGTTACTCAAAGTAGGTATGATAAACTTGTTAAGTACTTGAAAATAATTCTATGTTTAAATGAAACTCTACTCGGGACTTGTCCGAATGTAACGCTCATTCTTTAAAACCTGCTAGAATCTGGTTCTTTGATCTAGGATGTCAAAAATATGAACTGGCTGCTAAGTCAATTCCCAGCTAATGTTAGGGTGTCGAAAATATAAACTAGTTGCTAGGCCAAACGAGCTAGGGTGTCAAAAATTTAAACTAACTGATAGACCAACACCAACAGAGACGTTTCTGTCAATTTTGATCACAATCTAAAATACTAAATTTTGCCATCCTTTAAAACTAAATCATCATTTAAATCCAATTACATGGTTTGTAATAAAGAAACATTGGCCAAACGGGCCACACTTCAGCCATAGGAAATAAGGATTGTTCTTGGAAAAGGCTCAAGCTTTTCATATTTCAAAACCATGAATATAATTTTTCCTTTTGCTTATTTTCAGGATTTAATTACTGTTGAAAACTCCGAAATAACCACAAGATAAATGTTCAGTATTCTGCAGCAACTTGGATCCCAAGCTGTTTGGACAATTAAGATAACTAGCAATTCTACATGGTAGGTAACCTGTGAACTATCACCAGATTTCTAAAGGAGGTAGTGGAACAGAGAACCTGATCTGTGTATGGAACCCACAATACAATCTGAATCTAAATTGTGCATAGGTTGCCAATTCTCCCTCAGAACCATAGTGGTAGGGAAGTAGATTGGTTATACAAGTCCATGATATCTTGAAAAGATTCAATACTTATACCCCCCTCAATAGGAATATAACTCCCTCAATAGTGTATAACTAGATCAAAAGTATTGAAAAGATTCAATACTAAGACCCCCTCAATAGGTATATAACTCCCTCAATAGTGTAAAACTAGATCAAAAGTATGGACCAAATTTAGATTTACCAAGCATATTAAATTTGTAAATGAAGTCATCTCAACGATTCACAGGTGTTGTTTGAAAAATCAGAACTAAGTTTTAATACCTCTAACGTGAACCAAAACAACGTACAAACAAATCCAATGTGGAAATTTTGGGGTCAGGCACAAAAAAAAATTAAGGGACAATGAGAGGTAAAACAAGAAAACAATGGAGGCAAAAATAATAGGCAAGAAAAAAATGTAACGTAAACACTTCTACCATCAGATTTCTCTAATGAACATAAACCCACATTCGAAAGTTCATAGTACTACAAAATCAAGTCGTACAAAGATAAATAACCAGCACAAAAAACAAAACCTAAAATATCCGTAAGGTAACCACAAAATTGACATTTGAAAAAGTCGCTAATCGAACAAGCCGAATCCCATATCATCATCACTCTCTTCTTCAGGTTCTTCCTATAAAATTTTAACAGATACAAATTAGTTGACCACAAGCTGACAAAAGGATGAACAAAAGTTGCAGGAACAAGAATTTCAAAAGGGTTACCTTCTTTTTCTCCTCAGCAGCAGGGGCGGCTGCGGCAGCACCTCCCCCAGCAGCAGCAACTGGGGCAGCTGCAACGGCAACCGGTGCCCCACCGCCTGCGGCATTTGCTATCAAATCGCCAAGATTTTTCTTCTCGGCAAGTTTAGCAAACAATGCGGGCCAAAAAGAATCGACTTGAACCTTCGCAGTTTTCAACAAGGTGGCGATACTGTCCGCCTATTCATTACTTAAGGAAAAAACAACATAGCCAAACAAATTCATTTGTGATTAAACGCTAAAACCCAGTATTTATGTCCCAACACATACGTAATTGATTAGACTCACTTAGCCAGACAACAATTATTAAATTAAAATGAAATAACGTCATAGGAACCACTCTCTACCGTCAAAAATCTTCTGTTCACACCATAACTGCAACATGGCCTAATCCAACGCCACTTCCATCAGTGTATAAATTGTTTCTAAAGGATTCTAAACTATAAAACACCGGTCAAATCAGACCTACATTACTCAACATAAAAACAATAACAGAATCAAAAGATTTGAACTTTCTTATTCCGAAAGATCAACCTCTGCTTTGCTTTAATCCCAATTTTATGTACTTCAATTATCAAAAAATCCAATACAACAATAAAAAAATGAAACAATATACATTGTTTCAAACATCCACTTACAATTCATCAACTGTGAACCTATGGAAACACAAAAGGATACAGTGACGGCGATTCCTTCATCATGAAGGATGAGTGATGCGTATGAACAAGCAGTCTCGCCGATCGACATTTTCACACTGCAGGACACCATACAAACCAGAATGACACAGTCAAGAACGATATTCATTTGAAAAAGCGAAACATTGAAACGAAATCAAATCGTTGAAGATGAAACATCGAAAGGGTTTACCTTCAGCAATAACAGATCGGAGATGCGCAGCGAACGACGAACGGAGACGCGCAACCAACCGGAATGGAAAGCCTCCCTAGGGTTTGAGATTTAAGAACTGATAAACCGGTTAATGGGCCTGGTGGTCTCGAGCCCATTTTATTAACCCTTGGCCACTCTGAGTCTAAACTAATAACGCCTAATCATTAAATTTTAAAATAACATATTATTAATTTATACTTTTATACTATTATATAAATTATATATATATATATATATGATAAGTATTTTTTAAATTAAAATAATTAATTTATAAATTTTATCTTTTAAATAACTGTTTTTTAAATTAAATATTTTTTATTTGTCATTTTTTTAATAATTGTTTAATAATATAATTTTAAGTCCACTTTGATCCTAATTCTAAGTTCTAACCCATTTTAAGGAGATTCTACGAATTAATAAAAAGGGAGGTACATTAAAATGTGTTCGGAATGATCGGTGTGACTTGACAAATTAACATATAGCCTTTGCATTATTTTTAACAGAAAAAACTCAAAATTATAAACATTATAAGCTTAGGCTACTTAAATTGTAAAGTATATGATGACGACTTCACTTGATATTCAATGAACATAATGACATCATTCAATTTCGACTAGTTGATCTTGCTCAGTAAAACAACTTGTTATTATTGTTGTAAATGTGATTTTTGTTGTAAACACTATTTTATATTTGCTTTATGAATCATGAGTTTATGATCAAACCTGACTTAGTTGTATACATAACAAACTTAGTAAATTCCATAAATGAATTCATAAAATTTCAAAATGGGACTAACTTAAAGATAATGTTATCATTACGGAAATAACTCATTTACTATTATTAATTATGTAAGTGAGGCTATTGTATCTCGTGTTCCCTTCTAACTAATCTTAATTAGCTTACCAAATGTTACCAGATTGCTCATAAAGTAGAGTTAAATAAGAAGATTAAAATATATTATAATTTCTAATCCCACTAAATATATATGTTGAGTGATATTATTTGGTAATTTGATAAAAATAGATTATAATGGGAAGTGAAAAACAATTATGAACCTACATAAACACCTTCCAATAATTATTGAATCTCTATCTTGCAACAATGTTTTATATAGTTTGAGCTATAGCGGAGCTATTATATATAACGAGTCAAGCAACTTCTACACTTGGGAAGTTCAATTATATAATGCAAGGTTGATATGAACGAAGCAAAACCCTTAGAATTAACAAAAACAAAGTTAAGCTCTTGTTGTTCAGAAGATAATCATAAGAAATGAAAAGAAAATTCTTGAAAAAAATGTACTGTAATAAGAAGTTCCAGAGTGAGATGGCACCAAAAGATTTTCTTTGAAAACCTATAAATGTAGGATAATAATTTAGATTAATGCTCTCTGTTGGCTTATTGCAAAGCCTAAAGTATCTTCAACTAGCCAACATTTATTCTCCATTAATATAGCAACAAAATTTAGCAAGATAAGAAAAATGCAGAGTATATTAAAAAAGAATTGCTATAAAAAAAAATAGTCTTCGTCATTAAGCAGTCGTTGATTCAGATCTAGCTACTTGCTCACCTTCAACTATACCAGAATCTTGTGGTTCACCATTAGCAGCAACACCTTTTGCAGGAGAAGTAGGTTTATTTCCAGCAACACTTGTTGAGTTTTTCCCACCTTTATTTTCCTTCCCCTCCTTTCCATCTTTCTTATCTTTGTCATCTTTTGCATCTTTCTTATCTTTGTCCTCTTTTCCATCCTTTTCTTCTTTGGGTGGAGGAGGCATCATATGAGAAGGAGGGTTTTGTTTAAGCTTCAAAATCATTTGGCGCATTCTTGCTAGATCAGTAGGTTTCCCTGGCTTTGGACCTTGAATAACATGAACTGAAGGCTTATTATTCTCAGGTTCCTTCTTTCCCCTTCTCTTCTCAATATTAGGAACCTCTCGAGGAATTATCTCAGCTATTGCTTTCCAGTAATGTTGGTGAGCTTCTTTGTGAAATTTTTCTTGATTGGACAAGTATATCTGCACACACTCATTCTCTTCATTTGCATACAAACAACCAAGTATCACAATGCTACATGAATGCATATGGTTTCCCAAAAGAACAGAGAAAGAAAAAGGAAGTATCATCATGAACAATGAATGCATGATTCACACAAAATTACAAGAACTAAACTATAGCATTGGAATGTTATTTCTACCTTTTCTCTTTCCCTATTGGTTTTTTTGTTGGACTCACAGTTGAGTTTTCTTTTCTCGTAAAAAGCTTCTTTAAACTCTTCAGCTTCCTTTATAATCTGATTTCGCATCTCCTTCTCTTTTGTCTCTTTTTCCTCCAGATGGATCGCATTCAAACTGCATTACAAAATGTCAAGAAGAAAAACAAAACACACCATCAGGAAAACAAATTCTAATTCATGAATAACTAATACAAAAACACATTCATAAGCCGAATAATAACCACCACAAAGAGTGATTTCTGTTTATAAAATTGAGATACATAATGACAACATTCATCACTACAAAACATTACCAAATCTAAACAAAATTAAACGTTACCAAATCTAAATCACTCGTTCAACTAGTTTATCCCAATCCAATTCACACAAATTCTCTTGCATAGCAAAACGAAATCATGGAGATGTTGTTGCAGAATAATAAAAAGGTTTGAAATGAAAATAAATGTCACCGTCGCCATTCACGTCTTGCATGTCCTTCCTCTTGCATTTGAGATGGTTCTGGGAGGATTGGTCCGTCGGAGGTGAAGGTGGTGTCATCGGCGGGAGCGGATTCGAAGGGGGAAACAAAGTCGGGGTTGGGGGTGGAAGCTCCAAAACCAAAACCAGGAGGAGATTGTGGGTTATTGTTGAAATCATTGTTATTTGGATCTGCATTAGGCTGAGGTTGTTGATCATCGTAATCGTAATGCTGAGACTCGTATTCCATGCCCATGCCTGAGTAATTGTTGTCATCTTCGTAGCGTTCCCTTGTTGGTGATTGATCTTCAAAAGAGTCGAACGATGCCATCTCCGATGCTTGATGCTTGATGCTGATACCTCTCCAACGTTGCGTTCGGATCACAAATCACTATCAATCTTCGATGATCTTCAAATTCCACTTCTGTTTATGTTTCATCATAGGCACAAAAATACCTATTACCATTCACACTCATCACAATTACTTTATTTTATTATATTATGATATTATTATTATTATTATTATCATTGTTTT
>Ga0099823_1007156_pt1 | contig 11309 bp, 2 predicted proteins | sample CowpearedBW_FD_76831 | JGI IMG/M metagenome (GOLD analysis project Ga0099823, IMG submission 76831) | Root nodule microbial communities of legume samples collected from California, USA - Cow pea red BW | ecosystem: Host-associated > Plants > Roots > Nodule | place: USA: California | collected... | reverse complement strand
TCTTAACGCCGTTTCTGCCATTTTAACGGAAGGGGCTTCATTGAGACAACTTATCAAAATTAGGGACCTATTTAACACTTTTTCCAATTGAGGGACCAAATTCAAATTTCCATACGAAATTTGGGACCAATTGAATAATTTAACCTAAACAAAAAAGAGCAAATGTCTTGTGTATGGTAGATATTTCATTTTTGAAAGAAAAATGCTTAAAACTTGAAAATATTTAAAACATGATAATTTGTTGGATATTGATGGATTTGATTTAATTTCAAAATTAAATATCTTAAGGGAAATTATAGTTTGGAAATTGATAAACCAATTGACATTCTTAATTATATAAAAAGAATAAATTCTTTTCCAAATGCGTATATAACTTATAGAATAATGTTAACAATTATAGTGTAAGTTATTTCAACCAAAAGGAGTTTCTCAAAGCTAAAGATAATAAAAATTTATTTAAAATCAATAATGTCTCAAGAAATATTAAACGGATAGTCATACTATCTATTGAAAAATAAAATGTTAAATAAAATAAATTATGACAATTTAATAAATAATTTGTATCGAAAAAAGCTCAAAAAATAAATTTTAAATAAAATGTCTCATATTTTAAGTTTGCTTTAAGTTTCCCAAACCGTTGAGCCGCCCTTACATTTATCCAAAAATAATTCTATAAACATTGATTAAAAAAACTTTCACTAACATGATCAAGAAATAATCTTTACTAGGAGAAAAACAATACCAACTAAAAAATAACTCTACTTAATATTGACTAAAAATCCTAACTTACATAAAAATAATAGCTCTCATTAATATTGACTAAAAATTCTTCTTACATAAAAATAGTTGTTCCACAATCATTAATAACAAAACTTAGACTAACATTAACTAAAAAACAACTTTACCAATATTGTCTGCGAAAACCTTAACATATATTAATTGAGAAATAATCTCAATTCATATAGACAAAATAATAACTCTAGTTGACGTTGGATGAAAACAACTTTAACAAGAAAAAAAAAAGTTTGATCTAATATTAACTAAGATAACACCCACCTTCTTAGATAAAAACTATGGCCATATCAATTGTAAAATAATTATAATTGTCTTTAATTTTAAAATAAAATCTATCATAATCGGTAAAAAAAACGATGTTTACTTAATGATGTTTTGACATTAATATTGTTATCAAAGTTTTGATATTAATTAAGTAGAAAATGTCTTGATTGATGTTGACTAAAAAAAAAACGTATAAAAAAACATAAAATACAATGAACTTCAATTTATAACTTTACAGTGAATTTAAAATTCTATAATTTTATAAGATTTAATTCCTTTCAAAATTTCTCATCGAACCATCATATTTTTTTTTCATTTTAAATTATTTATAATAAAATCAAATTATGCTCTAAAATTTTCTCCATCCAAATCATATTATAAAATATTTCATATTAAAAGCGGAATAAAATTTTTGTTGGATCTGATTTTATTGCATCATTTTAAAATCAAATTTTTATTATGTAAAAGCTAATAAATGACTGAGTTAAGAATTTATTTATTTATTTTCAATAAGCATAACAATTTTAAAATGATTATTTATTTAAACTCACTCATTCCTATAAGATAAGTTGCCAACGTCAATACCATGCTTAATAAAAAGAGTAAGTAGAACGATATTTTCATTTCTTTTCTTCTAATATTTATCCACCCTTACAACATATTTACTATCTTATTTATCTTTCTCTCATCTTATCAAGTCCCTCTATGTTTCACTTCCAAAAAATAAAGAGCAACGATGCCTTCTGTAAGGGGCTGTTTCAAATAAGAGAATGGTCTCAACTTTGTATAGTCCACCACAACAATATAAATAGAAAATAAGATAAAATACTATGAACAAATATGAAGAAGCCTTGCGATAAACACTCCATAATTGATTCCAATGTCACAGCATGAATATAAAATTGTGGAAAAAATCTAGGCAAATTTAGAACCATAAACTGTAACGAAACATGGGAAAGGAAAGGAGATTATACATAAATGTTTCATTGAACCAAAGAAAGGAGAACAATCCAAAGTTGGCAAACTAGTAGATGGAGATAGTATAGTTTGGAAAAGCTTTTGTTTCTTAATCTGTCATTCTGTGAAGCTATTTGTTCTTGAAATAAAAATTGCAGTCCAAAACGACAAATATAGCTTGGAAAATTTTGCTAAAAACATATGAAGGCGCATATCAACAGAGTTCAACTAGAAAGCGTCTCAGGGATAGTAAAAGAGTAAAGGGAAGATAGCGTCCCATCCATCACCAAAGCCAAACGAAACAGCATAATGACACAGTTTTTAATGAAGGAATGTTTTAGAGAAGGGTCGGACAAGGGAAAAGGGGCAGCATTTTTACCCAAAAAGGGGAGGAAAAGGAACATAAAGATTCAAATGATCTTCAATTACAAATAACATAAACAGTATTTCATTAGGATTTTGAAGAACTAATATGTTTCAGCATAGCCTTGGAAGATTCATTGGCAAAGTGTTTCTGTCTAAGCATCACATAAGGGTATCCAAGAAATGATAAAATGTGGGCAGGCTTAGAGAAAGAAAGCACTTCGTACCAAACCTGATTGTTCTCATCTATCTCCACTGAAAAGCGCTCTTCCCCTGCCTGTGGCCAAAAGGATAACACATTTAAAATAATCATGGCTTGTTTGCAAAAGGATTCATATACAAGGTACCAATCAAGGTTAGTGAAACTTATTGAAAGCATTTTCTGCATTAACATACTAAAACTATTTAGTTTTCCCATATTTGTGTGTAGTTCAGCATACACAATTGCTATAGAAGTAAATATACAATGAAGCCCGAGACAACTTACTGAAAGAAAAATGTTTATTACAGTAGTAAGGAATAGGGTGGAGTTTGCTATGTTTTATCTCACAAAACAACACCATTAAGAATATGTAAAATGAAGACTACAGAAAGAAACATGCTACATGGTAACGTGATTGTAGGTTAGTAAATTATACCAGAACTCAAGTGACTCCCCAGTTAGATATTCTGAATTTATTAGAATGAATAACAGAACTTAAGCAACATCCTTAAACCCTTTTCAGAGGCAAATAATAGCAAGAACATGTCGACAAGTAAAACCAGTAACTAAAAAAATTCAGTTAAACTTGAATTTTACAAAGAATTATGTGCGGAAGGACATTTATACATCCTATGACAGGGACATGGGTGCAGTGAAGTGACCATAACCACAAATTTTACTTGGAAGTGTAAAGTGTTCCTTATATATCATTATGCAATTGCAAAGTATATGCATATATGCATATACAAACTCTCAAACAGAGAACTTAAATCGTCTTCTGCAAGAGTATAAATGCATAAAAAAGCACCAACTCAAGTCAAAGTATTATATCTAAACAAACTTAAATAAAAAAATAGTTAAATATGCTTGTCCCTTAACTCCAAATAAAAATTGGAATTAGTGTCTTTTTGAAAATTGGGACTAATTTAGCCCTTCATTTATAGAAATACATGGATTTATTCCATTTAATCAAATTTTGTTTAGTTTATTTGACGTTTTAAAGGTGTTTCTCCGATAACATTGAATTGGAGATATATCAAACTGTATAAAGAACTCAAATACTATCCTGAAATGCGTTTGAAATGTTAAATAAACTTAACAAAATTTGGTTAAAAGAACTAAATTTACGCAGACTAAATTGAACTAAAGGTTGGAAGAGAAACTAATTTCAATTTTTATTGAAAATTAAAAGACCAAAAATATATTTAATCTATAAAAAAATAACTTAAAAAATATAATTAAAGGGCCGAGATAAAAAGAGTTAGAGGAAAAGAAAAACAGCAAGACGGACGAAAAAGGGGTTACCAGCAAGTGACCATGAAGAGTGCCACTTCCGAAACCAAAGGAGGCCCGGCGGTTTTTGGCTTTTGCAGTTTCATTTACGTACACAACTTGAAGTGGCATCATGAGCCACGGAAACAACTCCTTGACACAAACACAGAATTTCACTCCTGGTTGAACTGGTGTTTTCGGATCAACAAATGCCCAATTCAATCCAAAATGCCTGCAAGCAATTTTCCCACAATAAACCCATGTAAACACACAACAACTAAAAGAAGAAACAAACTTCCAAAAAATGAGAAAATTTAGGTTACTCACTTCAAAAACTTAAGCGGATTAAAACCACAATACACCTTTACTTTCTTATTCATATATGAACATACCTCCAACTTTTGAGGGCACTCTTGCCTTTTTCAAAAGTCTCAATACCAGAACCAACCAGAACTCGTGCCTCATTCAGTAAAAATCCATCTTTGGAGAGCCCCTCGTCTGCTTTAAGGGAAGACAATGATTTAGCAGTAGCTCCTTTATACTTGTCATCGTAGTTGAGAGTACCAGACCTGGTAACATGACAAAACGTAATAAGCCACATAAAAATGCACTTAGAAAGGGGATATCAATTTCACAGTAAAGAAGCTAAATTATGTGTTATTTACTTGTTGATGCAAGCTTTTTGGTCTTGGGCAGAGGGGCGACCCCAACTCAAGAAAAACATCTCTATTACGCATTTTCACAAACATGTCGCGGGATAACAATAACGCGAAGCAAACCAACGTTAGAACCACAATGAGCAGTAAAAGGAAGAAGAGAATAATCTTTTCTGAAAACGGGAAATGGTAGTAATTATTCCATGAATTGAGAGATTGGAGATACCAGATGTTGAGCAAGTAGCAGCCACCAGTTGCGTGTCTCAGCTGGGATATGGTAGCGATCATCAACGAACTACCGCGACATTCACCTACCTACTGTGAAAAGTTATAAATTTTTGCTAAATTGTGGTTCATAAATTATGATACGAAAATAGATTCATAAATTATGATATCAAAATATTATATGGAATCACTTTCTCATTATAATTTTAAATTTATAAGATTTAGAGTTTAAATTAAATAAGTGACAGGTATATATTATATAATTAATAATTATTTTATTTAAAGACTTAATTATGTTTTTACTTCAATTCAATCTCTATTAAATTTTTGTGATATATGAATCAATATTTTAAAAATTTTCTAACTAGGTCTCCGTAGTTAGATAGATTTTACTCTTTGTAGTTAGATTTTATGTTTTATTGTATGACGTCATAGTTAACTTATCCTATTATTGTGTTATCGTGTGTAAATGTTGTCACAAAATACTTATATATTATAAGGGATCGCAAAATTATACAATTATATAATTATAAATTTTAAAATTACAAAAATAATAAAATTAAAAAGTTTTAAGATTAAAAAGATTTTAAAATTAAAAATATTTTAAGATTATAAAATTATAAAATTTTTAAATTATGATATCATGACATTACAAAATTACTATAGAATATAAAAATATGAATTGTAAAATTAGATAATTAAAAAATTAAAAAAATAAATTAAAAAAATTATTTTTTTATTTTATTTAATAATTTCATTATCATCTAATTTTATAATTCTATACTTTTATATGTTTTATATCTTTTAATTTTATACTTTATAATTTTAATTTGTTTTAAAAATGATTTTTATTAAATACAGAAAATTCTTGATGAAGATCCTACTCATTAAAGTCTTTTTAAGTATTATGTAGTAACATTTAAGATAATTGTCACGTCAAATAGTTAACAATAAAGTTTAAAATCTAATAACATGACTCAATTGAACAATTTTTAAAATTTTAATATCGTAAAAAATAATAGATTACAAATATTTAATAAGAAGTCAAATGATCAATGGAAAATTTTCAAATTTATACTTAAAATATAATTAAGTCTTATATAAATTAGTTAACAGTGAAATTGTAGTAACATGTTTGAAAACATATTTCTTTTGTTTTTAGTTTTTTAATTATATTAACTAAACTTAAAATAAATTAGTTAAATGTCTAAATTCAGGTATTTTTAAGGTTAATGAACTAAATTTGATTAAATTTTAAGAAAAAATTAATTATAATTTATACTAAAATTAAAAATTAAGGACTAAAAATATATTTAACCTTTTTTTATTATTTTTAAAGTATAAATTAAACTTTTAAACAACTTACAATTTTAAGTGATATGAAAAAATAAAAAATTGTATAATTATAAATTTAAAAAACTAAATAAAACATTATACTTCAAATTCAAAAAAGAAAATTTTCGATATCAATTAACCAATGGTTAAATCCACAATATATTAAACATTTGAAAATTTCAAATACAACCACAAATTTATTGATAATAAAATAAAATGTATAAAACAACACATAAATAAAAGGTACGTTCACCAAAAAATGTTCTAATGTGTTGGAAGAGAAACATCCGCTGCGATAAATAAAACAAAGACGCAAAAAGACCACGTTGAAAAATAATAGCCACTAGAGATAAACTTTCACTACCATCATAAAACAGGAAGAAGAAAACATGTCGCAACTACAACAAAAGAAGAGAATGGTACAAAATTTAAATCAATCTTTACATCACATGTCTTACAACAAAAGAATGATTTTTTTATTTTTTTTATCAATTTTTTCTGCGTTAACATTCACATGATAAATTAATGTACAATTGTAAGACAAAATAATTTCATTAATAAATAAATATAATATCCAACAAACATCGTCAATCACCTATTGACACCTTTTTCAATAGTGAAAGTTTATCTAGAATTTTTTTCCTTTTTATGTTGAAATAAAATTTAGGTCCCTGATCTTTTATTTTAATTATCCAATAATTTTTCCTTCAAGTAAAATATTTGAAACAGTTTCTTCTTTGGGAGAGACGACGGTGATTACAAATTCTGTGCTGATTTTGTGTATGTTGTTTTTTTATTGTACTTTCATTGATTTTAATGTTTTAAAATATATTAAAAAAATATTTAAAATATCAGTATAGTATATTTTAAATACAAATTAAAACATAACAGAAAACAGCAAAAAAAAACAATATCAGATATCGATACTGTGGTGTCAGCCTTAACTTCATCTTTAGGCAAACGTTTTTCTTCATTGGAGTTGAGAACAAGCATCCTTTTTGGTTGAATGTCAGAACTCTAAATCAAGTTAATTTCTTCTTCCTCAGTAAGGAATCTTCATGGAGTTAAATCGTGGTAATAACTCTTGGTTTGCTTCTAATACTTGCTTAATTAGTTACCTTTGAAGTATATTAACTGCCACAGATTGTTTACAGTGGCTACTTTCTGCATTGCTCCAGGTTCTCAAAATGGACTTCTCATAAATTCAAGTTTAAGTCTCACAAATATAATTAAGGTCTTTTTATTGAGATGACTAAATCCGAGAGAAGAATTTGCGATTGTGACACTTTATTTTATTCATGCGAATGCTTTGAACACACACTGGAATCGTCACAAAGAAAATCATGCCGCCACGTTTTCAGTTTCACAACTCTGACATATCCATCACTATAACAGGCACCACTAAAGAAAAAGAAAAAGGTTTTCAAACATGTTTCCCTCAACTCTACGCCACTCCCTCACATTTAAATCCATCACATCATAACTAAGAACTTCACTCCAACCAAAAAGAAAACAAGTAAAATGGGTGTGTCGCAAAAATGGTTCAGAATTCTTCGTGGAAGATTCATCAGATCATCCAACAAAGACATCATTCTCCCCGGCACAAGTGTTTGCGCCAACGAATGCGAAGAACCCATTCTTAGGAACGAAGACTTCAGTTTCCCTACACCATCACCAACACCAACACCAAAACCAAAACCTATTTCTGCGATCACCAAGGAAGATGTTGCGGCCATTAAGATCCAAGCTTTCTTCAGGGGACATCTTGTATGCATTCTTATAAACCAATTTTCTGCTTTGATTTAAAGATTCATTGATTTTATGATTTTGAGTTGAATTATTTGTGGGACAGGCGAGACGAGCATATAAGGCATTAAAAGGGCTAGTGAAGGTGCAAGCTTTGGTTCGTGGGGTGTGGGTGAGGAAACAATCACGTATAGCAATGCAGTGTATGCACGCACTTGTAAGATTACAAGTCAGGGTTCGTTCAAGGCAACTACTTGGTAGCTTTCATAAGAAACAAACCATTAGCTGATTTACACAGTATAAAGAGTGTAATATAGTAATACATCTGTGTCCAAATTCATTCTTTTTTTTCTTTTTGTCCTAAGTTAATTTTGGTTCATTATATGTAGATGAGTGTTTTTTGATTGACGAGGTTGGATTTTGTTGTGTTGATGAGTTCTTGCTTGGTAACTTTAAGTAGGATTCTGTACAAAATTCACAGTAACCAGGTAAATTGTCACAGAAAAATGAAGTGAATGACTTTTGTTTTCATATACATGTTTGAAATACTTATGCTAATTTTTAATTATTTATTTCAAATTTTGATATAGCAAGACAATAATGTGTTTTTTCTATTTACTGAAATATATCTTTATTTTATTCAAACCAATGGTGTAAATTTGCCATCGTCAACATTAATTTAAATAGTACTTTTATTTTCTCCAGTTAAGTACTCTCACTTTCTTTATATTTATAGATAGAATAGATAAATTAAACAACAAAATACGTGGTTGCAACAACCGCCAAAGTCAATGTGGCGAATGAGTGCAATGTAAATTACTTCAAGGGTACCAATGACAACACCATACTTAACCGAATACGATGTAGGTAAAATCCTCCATATATTGACATTGTTAAAAAGATTAAACAACTCTTGATAAACAACTTAGAGCACATTGAGATATACACTCAAGGTTAAGTATAGGAAAAAATCTAATTTTTTATATCCAAATTATTTTTCTATGATTCAATTCATTTAATATCTATTTTATTAAAAATCTAATTCATTTAAAATATATTTTATTGGATCTGAATTTCAATCTGATTTACATTTTATATATTTTATGAATTGGATATTTATTTTCTAAATCTAGATTTTTAAATATGGATGTTCCAAAAAATCTCATCCAAATTTTTAATTTAAATTTTTAGTTAGGTTAGGCTAAAGGTCGAGATGGACTAGCCCCAAATTTGGTCGTATTCGATTAAGTCGACATGGTCCTATATAAATTTATTCGTATTCGGCCAAATTCAGTCAAGTCGGGGTCCCGATTGAAATCTGGCCCAACCGGCCCTAAACCAAATTTGGAAGTATTCGGTCGAACCTTAACCCAAATTTGACTGCATTGTGCTGATTCGGCCCCGGACAAAATTTGGTCTTTTTCGATAGAGTCGACCGAGACCAAAATTTGGCTGTATTCAGCCTAATTGGCTCCGGTCAAAATTTAGTCGAATTCGGTCGAGTTGGCCCTGGTCAAAATATGGCCGAGTCAGCCTTGGCCCAAATTTGGTCTGGCCCAAATTTGGTCGTGTTCGGCTAAGATGGCCCCAAACAAAATTTGGCTATATTCAGAATAGTCGGTCACAATCCAAATTTTGTCGTATTCAACAGAGTCAAACCAAACCGAAATTTGGCTAAATTTAGTCGAGTTAGTCGCGACCAACTTCAGTCGAGTTTAATTGAATCAGCCCCGATTGAAATTCGGCCATTTTGACGGAGCCAACCACGATCGAAATTTGGCAACATTCAGTCAAGTCGGATTTAACCGAAATTTGGCTGAATTCAATCAAGTCAACCTTGGCCGAAATTTGGTTGAGTCGGCCCTAGCCTAAATTTGGTCGTATTCGGCCGAGTCAGCCCCAGAAAAAATTTGGATGTTTTAGTTCAGTTAGTCGCGACCTAAATTTGGTCGTACTCAGCCGAGTTGGCCTCGACCGAAATTAGGCCAAATTCAGTCGAGTTGTCCCCAACCAAAATTTGGTCGAGTCGGCACTAGCCCAAATTTAGTTGTATTCGCCCGAGTCAGCCTTTGATCAAAATTTGGCCGTATTAGGTGAAATCGGACCCAGCCAAAATTCGACCGAATTCAGTCAAGTCGATCTCGACCGAAATTTTGCCGAGTCTTTCTTGGCCTAAATTTGGTCGTATTCGGCCACGTCTTCCTCACCTTAAATTCAGTTGTATGCGGTTAAATTTTACCAAGTCGGTCTTGACCGAAATTTTTACATACTCTACCGAGTCGACCCCGACCGAAATCGAATTTGGTCGAGTCGACCCCAACCAAAATTCGGCCGAATTCGACCAAGTCGACCTCGTCCAAAATTCGGTTGGCCACGACCGAAGTCAATCGAGTCCTTTCCATGCTGAAATTTGGTCGAGTTGGGCTCGAAAACAAATCTGCGAAGTTTGATGGTATCGGCAATAAGGACATAAGTTTTAAAAAATTCAATTAAAATTTCTTTTATTAAAAATGGATTCTAGATTTTGAACTTGATCCAAATATTTGGATCTTGATTTAAAAAAAAAAAAAACAAACTTGTTCTGTTGAAAAAATAAATTTGGATTGAAAATATGATCCAATTATCTGGACCTAAAATGAATATGGATTGAATTATTAAAAATGCAATCTATGATCATCCCTACTCAAGGTGTTTCTTAAAATGAGTCATCAATTTTTTTCCAAACTGCATTTCTTCTGCAAAATATCCTTATCATCAACAATATATCATCACAACCGTGGAAAAATAATGTAGGTTATAGTTTTCATACATGCGTAATTCAAGAAACTCTTGCATATCATTGGGATCTTAGAATCTGTTATTCTTTCTTTTATAATAGTGAGAGAAACTTTTCTTGATCCCGAAAAAGTTAACGAGAATAAGTTCTTCAATCTTCTTTTCATGATGTTTTTTTTGCCTTTTTTTTCTTTTCACACTCTTTCTTAATGTTAATAGTGAGTAACTATTATGGTAGAGACAAAACTCTTTTTGGCTTAGCCAACGTATATAAAGTTGGTTACAATCAATTTTAAAATACGACTTCTCATTAGGGATGACAACGGAGCGGGGTGAGGATGACTTTCGCTATCTCATACTCATTTCCTTAAAAAAAATTCATCCTCATACCCAAACCTAAGGGGTATCAAACTTTTGTCTCATCCCCACCGGATGACGGGTAAAATTTCGTACTCATACCCGTACGTAGAGATGGCAAATAAACTCGTCCCCGTTTGTATTGTCCGAACATGTCCCTGTTTTGACAGGAAATTTCTGCAATGACTGGGTATGGGTATGGGTATGGAGAATCCATGACTTTTTCAATTGGGTATGAGGATGAACATATCCCCGCCATAATACTCATCCATATCTCCGTCCTCGTTTAAATTTTTAAAATATTCACAATTAATTAAGTAATCATATATATATATATATATATATATATATATATATATTTT
>Ga0099823_1007151_pt1 | contig 11311 bp, 14 predicted proteins | sample CowpearedBW_FD_76831 | JGI IMG/M metagenome (GOLD analysis project Ga0099823, IMG submission 76831) | Root nodule microbial communities of legume samples collected from California, USA - Cow pea red BW | ecosystem: Host-associated > Plants > Roots > Nodule | place: USA: California | collected... | reverse complement strand
TTTTTTTTTTTTTTTTTTTACAAAAATGATTTATTTTTACTAGAAATTTATTCAAAAAGAATATACTTTAAAAGTGTTACCCTAAATGGAAAAGTTTTATTTGGAAGTCTAAGTTCATTCGACTTGACTTGAGTATAGGTTGCCTTAAGACATCACCTAAAGTTGATTAGAGTCAACTATAAGATCAGACTAACTTAATTTTACTTGGATTAATGCAAATTTAGTTTCTTTTGGACCTGAGTTAACGTAGTTCGACCTGAGACCTTGATGATTCAATTCAACCTTGGATTTAGGATGATTTAACTAGACCTTGGCCCTAATATGACCTAACTAAACCATTTGACCAGAGTCGACTAGACTCAAACTTTGGTCAAGACAGGCTCGTCTCGACCTTCAGCCCGGGCTAATAAGTTTCAACCTTCATCGAGACCGACTCGACCTTGCGTAGGACAACTCGACTTGACTTCCAATCTGATCCAACTCTGCTCGACCTACTACCTTATCTGACTTGGTTCGACCTTAATCTTGGGCCGATCAACTAAACCTTCAACCTAGGCTGACTCGGCTCAACCATCAGCCGAGACTCACTTAGTTCAACCTTTGGCCTAAACTGACTCAGCTCAACCTTTAGGTTAAGTTGACTTTAACTCAAGCTTCAACCCAAAACGACTCTGATTAACCTTCCACCTAACCCAATTCAGCTCAATCTTCAACCTAAACTGACTATGTCCAACCTTAGACATAGACGACTTAACTTGACGCAGTTCTTAGTTACCTTGACTCGACTTAAACATACCTTGATTATCATTTTTTTCTAGATTAACATAAAATACTAGGAAATTGTACTATTATGTACGACTCTCTTCTTTTTTTAGTGAAATCACGCTCACTCACATGACTTCATTCTAATCATATCAACCACTTGGGCACGAAACTCAATCAAGTTATTTTGTATTTTGTCATGATTAGCAATATATTACAATGGATTAACATGGAACTCAAATTCAATACGAGCATAACCCTGCAATTTGTGTCTTCTTTTTATAAAACAACTAATGAACATCATCGTTTATAGAATACTATCAAGGAATGAAGGAAGCACACATGGTGATGATAGTTTTCATTATCAGACCTCTCATGATTTTATTATTTCCAATAGACCTTTCCTCTAAAATATAAGAGAAAACAAGGAAAAAAGTAGATAAGCAAATGTTCTTACGAGGTCGAAGTATATTATGTAAAGTCTCCTACAAAGCTTTAGAAGGTTCACAAACTCGAGCTCAACGGGTGCTCGTCCTTAAACGTTACAAACAATGGGGAGGTGCCTGCAAAAGACACTTAGATACCAAAGTCAGTTTGAGATGTCAAAGAATAAATGTCAATGAATACGTAATTAATGTACTTCATAAAATTTGTCTTTTACATTATGGTTCATGGGCCTTACCTAGTTGGCTTTGGTTTAAGTGACCTAATTACTTGATAATCAAATTAAGATAGTTGACCTTGGATTTAGCTATTCTAAATGATAAGCATGTCGAACCAGTCTATTTGAATAATTCAAGTACATCTCATCCTATAGGGTTGACATGTACCCGACCAGGTCGTCTACCTTATGGGACCTAGTTAACCTAAGTGGTACTGTTCGAACCAATTTCTCAAACAAGCAAACAAGAAAAGCAAAAAGATGAAAAACACAAGTCTTAAAGTCAAAAGAGTATCCTTCCATTAAGTTCAAAAAGTCCATACCAAAGGGCCTTAATATATTTGGCTGAGATATGAAAAACCTATTCTACGTACTAAAATGAAAACATAAGTTACTACTCTTCTACGACATCTTGAGCATTCTCTATTTCTTCATCAATAATTTGGCTAACGGTGGAAGAAGGACTCATCTTGATTGTTCCCTCATCATCATGGTCATCCTCAGCATCCTCGGCCACATGCTTAGTAGCCTTAACGGTCGTTATCTCTACAACATCAACTAGGTGGCCATCATATATATCCAGATTCACACTAAAACGGGCATCAGTAGTCGACACCTCTTTGTATAAGAATTCATCTTGCCTTAATTAGCGCTTTCTAGAAACCATTAATATGCTCAAAGATTAACATATTGCTAAAGAGTGGCAATCTCAACCACGACTTCTTCAATTTTCTCCTCCTTCAACTTCTTCTAAGCACCAAGTAGTGTGCCTTCCAACCTTTGAATTTCCTGATCTCCTCCTCATGGGATTTCTTCTCAATGGCCCATTTATATTGCTTAATGTCCACCTTCTTCAAAATAGCAAGTTCCTCCATAACCTTTTTCTTGCCCTCATTAGCCAGTTCCTTCTATAGAAAATTAGCTACCCTCTAGCTCATCACCATGGATCACGCTTGGAATTCCAACAAGGCCTTTATGGCAACATTAGGCTCCATTGTATAAATAAGTTCTGACTCTTGGTCAATTAGATTAAGATCCATGTTTTTCCTCATCCAGATCCTACAATCGCTGATGATTCTCCACTTCAACCTGAGTCAAGTTTGGAACATTATCCTACCCCTTATTTTTTAAGCAACCTTAACCATTCGCTTTCTCAACTTGACGAACACATCCTCGTCCACACCCACCTTTGTAGAATGTTCAACCATATAGCATGCAAAAATACAAATTTTTCATATTAGCCAAATTACACTAGTCATGGAAAAAGGTAAACTCATTGTATATATCATTAGTCAGCTTAGGAGAAAGATAACAATGTTCTATGTTAGGATCTTCATGGGAAGTTGTTCCAACACTTCCATTATTTGTCTACTCTTTGAGCAGAGCAAACTCTTGGGGACCTCTTTGCATCTCTGAGGATTTATTGTCAGTAGAACGAAAATTTTGGTTTACAATCATCACCATAAAAATCTGACCTCTCGATTAAGGTCATGGCAACCTTGAAGTTTGACCTCCCCACCAAAGATAACCCCTTAATCGGATCCTTAGGACGGGTAACATAAAAATAAAGAATGCTCTTAGGGGTGGGGGACAAATACAAGGCTTGGCAAATAAGTCAAAAAACTTGTACACCACACCAGTTGTTTGGATGAAGTTAAGTGTGAGCAACATTCAAAAGACAAAGAACACCCATGGTGAACTCGTCAAACAAAAGTCAAGCATGTAAATGATACGAAAATTCCATGTATACATAAAAGAATTATCTTCATCCCTTTTGCAGCCATGGCATACATCGTCTATGCTGCCTAGTCTCTTAAGAGACACTATATCAAGACTTACTCCTTGGTTAGAAACATATATATTGTTAAGCCAAGAAGTCCAAATTCAGGACCACCAGAACTTGGAAGATGCAAGTTGAACCTCCTCATGAACCCAATTCTCTTAGGCAAGGAACTCTAAGCATGTTCTTCGGGAGGATCCTCCTTACACTCCCTGGTAACCTCCATGGTCACCCTCAGCACCCTAGACAAAGAATCGCCAGACAACCCTAAAGGTCGGCTACTACCCGACCCTTTATATGCACTCACATTGGAACCAATGAACGACATACCTCGAAATACTTGACCCTTTGTATTTCTCATAAGAAATTCGTAGGGGAAGGTAACAAAAGTAGAAGAAAACTCAGGAAATTTGGTGAAAAAAGTGACAAAATGAAACACTATTTATAGAATGGACTGCAATGTTTCACCTTCCCAACCCATCCCATGCCAATATGTAAGCCTTCAAAAAAATCCCAATCATCTCGACTCTTCAACTTCCAAAAAACACATTGATCCTAGCAAAACTCTAACAACCATATGCTCATGTCCGAATCAAGACTCTACACCTATCCAAACATATCAAACCTCTTTGTCGCTTTAGCTCCTTGATGTTGGGGGGCTACTATACCTATAGGTTCATATGACCAAAGAAATACAAAATTTCTTTGCAAAGATCTAGAGGTTGAGAAGCCAATAATTGAGTAACTGTGATCGCTTCCTTAAAAGTCTTTAACATAGGACATGTTAAGACTATGAGGCTAGTGTGTTGTGCACGGCCAAGATGCCCCATAAGGTACACAGATTGGCCGGCTACATGTTGCCCCTCTAGGATAACATATACTCAATTACGCCAATAAACTAGTTCGACATGATTATCATTTAGAATAGTTAAATCTAAGGTTAGCCATCTTAATATAATTATTAGGTACTCAATTATTGGTCACTTAAACCAAAGCCCAACAAGGTCATGCCCATGAAACATAAATAAAAGGCACATTTTACAAAGTACATTGATTACATATTCATTTATCAGGTAATTAGCTCACTTAAACCAAAACCCAACTAGGTCATGCCCATGAAACATAAATAAAAGGCACATTTTACAAAGTACATTGATTACATATTCATTGGCATTTATTCTATAAAATCTCAGACTGAATTTGGTATCAAAGTGTCTTTTGCAAGCATTCCCCCCTCCGTCTGTGATGTTTGAGGAAGAGTACCCTTTGAACTCGTGTTCATGAACCCTTTAAAGCTTTCTAGTAGACTTGATATAATATACTTTGACCTTGTAAGAACAACAAACATAATTTCACTAAAATAAAAGAGAGAAGTCATATTAAAGAGCACGACTTCATATTTAAAAATAATTGAAGTCGTGCATTGTTCCACATGTTCTTCTTTTCAAATTATATTCTTTATAACTTGATCATTTTGATAATTTTTTAAAAATTTACTGATTTGGATCACTTTAAATAAAACTAACTTTTTGTAAAATAAATAAAAGAGAAGATGATAGTGCTATGGTTTCTAGGAGCCAAGATCATAAAAAAATACAAAAGAAAAATTTAATGATTAAGTCAATTTGTTTATTAAAAATAATATATAATTAATGGTAAGAATTAGTAAAATATTTTGAAATCATATATAGAAAAAAATGATATTCCCATGGACATATGTAAAGAGGGTTCAAGGAAACCTTTCTTCATGCTCCTTCTCATCACCAATCATCTTAGCTGTAAAAATAGGGTTCACATCTAGAGCTTCACCATGGTTCCTCTTACAAACAAATGTTGTGGGTCTTTGTCTTGTACCATCTTTGTTGCTTCAAACATGGGTAGATCCAACACCTCTTGTCCTAGCCATTTCTCTATATGGAAATCATCACATAAAAAATTATCATAACAATAGGCAACTAAGTTTGATCAGCTCCTTAACAAATGATAAAATTGAACCCAACCAACAAAAGCAATAAATGCAACAGAAAAAAATTCAATACACATGCCAGATTGTCCAATTTGAAAGTCATTACCATATCCCAGAACTTGTTTTAGAAAGGCCAATCCATTAAAATTGTCCTGAATTGAACAATATATCGAAAGGATTCTAGGATCTAGTAATAACTTCTAGATTTAGCAGTTTAGTATGTATTGGAACCTTTCTTCCCTTTTCCTCCTCCCCGCGGGCACCCATTTTCTCCTAAAACACAGCTATCACATTATGCAAAAATAGTTGGACATACTTATTCTTCTGCACCAAACAAAAAAGACATTATAGAGCAAGCGAGATTGATAGAGGTGTAGTCTGATCTTCTAAATGTGATGGAGGTGCGGCTTGGAGGTGTAGTGGTATAGATAAAGAGGTGCACGTTGTTTGTCGACGAGACCAGTGGAGATAGGGGGCATCGATTGTTGTATTTTATGATTTATTATATAAAATTAATATTCCCTATTTTCTTATTATTATGGATTGACATTAATCAATAAATTAAATGATTTGTTAGAATCAATTACATTGCGCATTGTTATTATTTTTATAGGTAATATATAATTTTTTGAGTTTCTGATAAACGGTTTGTGATGGGTTGGACTGTTCAGTAAACGGTCTGTGATAGAATTGAATAATCAGTTATATTTTTAAGAGGTCCCTAGTCTTTGCTGGTAGGATATAAAATCAATACCCCATTAATCAATTTTAAGTAATAACGTAAAACCACACTTTTGATATACGATCTAAATAACCTATCTATAAAAAAGAGAGCAATAACGTCTCATACGTGCATCCATGAATCCTTCATTGATTCTGGGTACACAATCCTTTGAACTCATACTTGAATATATTATATTGTTGTGTCTTATATTTTTATTCCTATCAATTGGTATCAAAGCCAATAAGATACAAAATATAATTGTTCATTTTGGAAGTGCATTTTAATTTTCATAACTGTGCATCTTAATATTATATTGGAGATCTTAACTTTCTTGTTTGATTAAAAAATTTATTAATGGGTTTAATTAATTGCCATGAACATTAATAAGCTATTTGTCTCATTTCATACGTGAAACTCTCGTAAGCACCCAAACATTTATGACTAAAAACCTCAATTTCATTCATTCTCGTTTTTCTGTGTTGCTACAATGGTGGAATTAATGAAAATTAATGGATTTTGATAGGTGATTAAAATTATTGAAATCCCATATTAAGGAACCCTAACCCTAATTAAAATCTCTTTTGAACCCTTTTTTTTCTTGCTAGGAAATTGAACGGCCTGTCAACGACGGTGGAGCTATGGCGCGTTTGTCTTGTTGAGTCTTTGTCACTAGTGCGGCAAAGTGCAGTATTGATATCGCAGAGTTTCCCATCCATGGTGGTTTAGTGAGGTTTCGTCGCTTAAGGACCCTTTCGCGAGTGGTTCGCAACAGTTGCAACGGTGGTTCTGTCGTAGAGGCTCGTAGTTTTTTCTTTCGCGATGGTGAAAACAATGGTCGTTTGCTCGCACTAGTGGTCTTTATTCTCATCGCAATGGCTTGCAATTTTCTTCTCTCGTGATGGGATGCGATTTTACTCATGCTTAAGAGTCATAGTTGTTGTAGGCGACGTCGACCGATTGGTTTCTAGTCTAGCGTAGCAGTGGTGGGTTTTCACGGTGTTGGACCTGCGTGCTAGTAGCCTACATTACGCACAATAGTGGTGAACGACAATGGCAGCGGAGGTTCTGCATCCACTGTTGTATGTTGTTTTCGTTTCTTGTGAAACCTTCTCGTGAATGCTTCTGGTTTTGCTGCTATGATCTAGGTGGTTTCCGGCGGCCTACATGGTGTGTTGGTGGCTTATGGTGGCTGACGGTAATGTTTTGGTGGCTTACGTTTTGCACCCTGTGGCCTACGTTTTGCACTAGATTTTGAACCAATTTTTAGATTAAAAAAACATTATTATTATTATTATTATTATTATTATGATTTCATGCATTATATAATTTTATTATATTTTTGTTAAGCATGATATAATTTTGTGGGAATAATTTAATTTAATTATTAATTAATTAATATGATATTACATTAATTTTAATCACGCCCTATCGGTATTTTGTTATTAATGTATTTTATTTTTCTTGATATAATGTATTTTGAATTTTATTATGTCAATTATTTGTCTTGTACTTTATCGGTATTAGATTTCTTTTGACATGAGATGTGCATTGTATTTTTATTCTAATTATATTTCTTATTTATTATGATTCAGGACCCTTAGGCAAGACCATAATGAATGAGAAATTTGGTATTATAGGTCTATCTTGTTGTGTATTCAGAAAAATTTATTTTTGTTTATATACACACTAAATGTGCGTATTAAATGTTTCTTTGTTATTTTGATACCAACTTCTTTGCCTATGCAATTGACTTTCATCAAAACTTTAAATGGGATAAATTTTGAGGATTGGAAAGAATCTCTGGATTTGCATCTGGCAATTACCAATATGGACTTTTCTTTGAGAGAGGAAGAAATTCCAACTCTTACCCCTAAGTCCACTGGTGTCCAGAGAGCTCCTCGTGAAAAATGGGAACACTCGAATAGGGTGTGTCTGATGGTGATGAAATACACCATGGAGAAGTCTATTCGATAGAGCATTCCAGATAATGATAATGCTAAGGATTGTTTGAGATCAGTTGGTGAGAAGTTTAAGACTTTTGATAAAGCTCAAAAGGGTCATTGTTTGTCACTTCTTGAAAAGACCAAATATGATGGTGTCAGTGGTGTTTGTGAGCATATGATGAAGCTTGTGCACTATTATAACAAACTCAAGTCTCTAAGAGTGGAGATAGGTGATAGTTATTTGATTTGGCAGGTTATGGAATCTCTTCCTTCTTACTTTGATGTGTTGAAGTTTTACAACACTTAGAAGGAGGAATGGACAATTTATGAGATGATAACTATTATTTATCAAGAGGAAGCATCAATTAAAAATTCCAGGTCTCATAGTGTGCAGTTCACCGCTACTAATTTTGGAACTAAACCTGTGAAAAAGGGTTTCAAGGCAAATCTCGTTATGAAAAGGGGAACACGGGAAAATTGTTAGTTGTTTTAGAGCCCAAGAAGAAGTGCTTCAAGGGAAATTATGCCTATTGTAAGAAATTTAGGCACAAGCTAGCTGACTGTTATATTCTTAAGAAGAATGTTGATAAGGAAGTTATACTCCTATATGCTCTAGCTTGTTTAGAATCTAATGTTGTTGATGTCTCTCCCAATTCTTGGTGGTTAGACTCTGGTGCCACTATTCGTGTTGTGAATGCTTTACAAGGGTTCACAAGCTTGAGAAAACCAAGTGATGTTAAGTCCAAAATTATCATGGGAGGTGGAGCTAGAGCATCAGTTGAAGATATAGGAGTAACTTCTTTAAATTTACCTTCTTTACATGTTTTGTTGTTGAAAGATGTTGTTTATGTACCTTCTATGAGAAGGAATTTGATTTCAGTTTCAATTTTGAATAAATGTGGCTACACTTTTGAATTTGGGAATGGTAAACTTGATGTTTATTTTAATTCAATTATTGTTGGCTCAGAAGTTTTATGCAATGGGCTTTACATGCTGAATATGAATGACATGTCTATTAATTCTATTATTGGACATAAGCGTAGTAGAATTGACGAAAATTCCTCTATGTTGTGGCATAGACATCTGAGGCATATTTCAAGGTCTCGGATTGAGAGGTTGATTAAATAGGGTATTCTGCATGATATGGATTTTTCTGATTTTGATATTTGTGTTCATTGCGTTAAAGACAAGTTTACCGCAAAAGTAAGAAATACAAGAGCAAACAAGAGTAATGATGTGTTAGAGCTTATTCATATTGATATATGTAGACCTATCACACCCACTTCCATGGGGGGATATAGGTATTTTATCACGTTTATAGACGATTATTCCAGATTGGGATGGATAGATCTCCGACAGGAAAAATCAAGTTCCTTGGATGTTTTTAAATCTTTCAAAGCTACTATTGAGTTGAAACAAGAAAGAAGATAAAATGTGTAAGGTTTGACAGAGGTGGAGAGTATTATGGTAGATATGATGAGACTGGAAGAAATCCTGGACCTTTTGCTAGATATCTTGATAAATGTGGTATTGAAGCTCAGTATACAATGCCTGGTACTCCTTAGCAAAATGGAAATGCAAAAAGGAGGAATCACACTCTTTTAAAGATGGTGAGATGTATGTTGAGTCATTCCTCTTTACAGGATTTCCTTTGGGGAGACACTTTAAGGATTGTTGTGTATATTCTTAATCTTATGAGCTCATGTTTGGGAAGAAGCCAAGTTTGAGACATTTCCATATGTGGGGTTGTAAGGCAGAGGTGAGCCTTATAATCCTCAATTGAAGAAACTTGATCTTAAGACTGTTAGTGGGTTCTTCATTGGTTATTGTGTGGGTTCTCATGGTAGCATGTTTTGCAGTCCTCCTCACTCCATGCAGGTTATTGAGTCTGACCTTGTCGTATTCTTTGAGGATTATTTGGACAGTGGGAGCAATTCACCCTGACCAGTTACTCTTAGAGAAGATTGTGTTGTTATTCCCGTGCCATCCTTTTATCTTCCTGTAGATAATGTGATTCTGGTTGTCCGTGATGAAAATGAATTTGTTCCAGATATTGTGGATGCCACATCACCTATAGTAGATGAACAAGTTCATAATGATGTTGTTTAAGAGGTTTCTTTGAGGAGATCTCAAAGAGTACGCAAGTCTTCTATACCTAATGATTATCTTATGTATCGTCAAGAGAATGAATATGATCTAAATGATATTGATGATCCTACTACTTTTGAAGAAGTTATTTCTAGTTCTCATGGTGTCGATTGGTTAAATGCTATGCATGATGAGTTAGCTTCTATGGCTCATAATGATGTTTGGGATCTTGTGGATTTGCCACTTAGGTGTAAACCAATTGGGTGTAAATGGGTCTTCAAGACTAGGCATAGTCCAGATGGAAAAGTTGAGAGATATAAAGCCAAACTTGTAGCAAAAGGCTATAGTCAAAGGGATGGCATTAATTATAAGAAGACTTTCTCATCGGTCTCTACTAAGGATGTTTTTCGTGTTTTTATGGCTTTAGTAGCTCATTTTGATTTGGAGCTTCATCAAATGGATGTCAAAACAACTTTTCTTAATGGAGATTTATTTGAAGAAGTGTATATGGTTCAACCTGATGGCTTTGCTAAAAAAAGGCAAAGAGGATTTAGTTTGTTGGTTGAACAAGTCTATTTATGGGCTGAGACAAGCTTCTAAACAATGGTATTTAAAATTTGATCAAGTGATCACTTCTTTTGGGTTCAAGGAAAATGCCTCAAATCAATGCATTTACTTGAAGAAAAATGAGAGTCATTTCATTATTCTTGTCTTATATGTTGATGATATTTTTCTTGCTAGTAGTAGTGTTGAACTTTTGACTGAGACAAAATTTATATTAAATAGCCACTTTGATATGGAGGACCTTGGTGAGGCTTCTTTTGTTCTGGGATTCAGATCTCTCGTGATAGGTCACGTGGCATTCTTGGATTGTCTCAAAGAGGATATATTGATAAAGTCCTCAAAAGGTTTAACATGAATTCTTTCTCCTCACGTGCAACACCTGTTCAAAAAGGTGACAAACTCTCTAAATCTCAATGTCCTCAAAATGATAATGATAAAGTTGAAATGAAAATGGTCCTATATGGTTCCGCTATTGGTAGTTTAATGTATGCTCATGTTTGTACTCGTCCTGATATTGCTTTTGTTGTTAATGCTTTAGGGAGATACTTGAGCAACCCAGGTTTGGATCATTGGAAAGCCATTAAAAAGGTCTTTAGATATTTGCAAGGAACTAAGGATAATATGTTGACTTATAAGAAGTTTGATCAACTTCAGGTCATTGGTTACTCTGATTCTGATTTTGTTGGTTGCTCTGACGACCAAAAATCTACTTCTGGCTTTATTTTTATGATGGCAGGAGGAGTTATTTCTTGGAAGAGTGTTAAACAAACTCTTACAACTACTTCCACTATGGAGGCAGAGTATGTTGCTTGTTATGAAGCTA
>Ga0099823_1007149_pt1 | contig 11312 bp, 2 predicted proteins | sample CowpearedBW_FD_76831 | JGI IMG/M metagenome (GOLD analysis project Ga0099823, IMG submission 76831) | Root nodule microbial communities of legume samples collected from California, USA - Cow pea red BW | ecosystem: Host-associated > Plants > Roots > Nodule | place: USA: California | collected... | reverse complement strand
CTAAAATTACACTTATTATTATTATTATTATTTCTTTGTCATTATGATGGTCTAAAATCAGTACAGAAGTATTTCAAGGTTTAAAAACTGACGTATTTAAAGATAAACATTGTTTGAAAATATTGTCTTTAAACATGCACGTTCAATATTTAGAAAGAAAACTTTGATGTCTACGATTTATTATTAAAATCAAAAATTAATATTTCATATAAAAAATATATATGATGTATTTATATAAGTATTATTTTTAAGTAATTAAAATGCTGTTAATGACGTGAATTGTGAGAGTTACTTAAGTTTTTTTATTGTTTACAAAATATACTTTTGAAGTCCCGCGTAAAGGAATACTTTATTTTGGGCCTATGAGGACATTTATGGGTAATTTTTTGGGCTAAATCATTTCATGAAGGGAACAATATAAAAATTGAGATATAAAAATAAACTATTTTTATAAATATATTATTCAATATTTATGATCTAGGAATATAATTTACTTTTTAAAAATGTACTATATTATACTCCTTATACTATACAATTTGAATTCAACAAATAACTTCAAGTTTAAACTTAAACACCGATAAATTAACTTATATTTTTTTCAAATAAATGCAATAAGCATGACTTTCAGTGGCATAACAATAGATAAAAAAAATTAACAGATTGAAAATAAAATTATTCTTGTTAAAAATAATATGATTTAATTACTATTATTATTAGTAGGGTAAACACAGGCGCTATCATATGTGTACACATTTTTTGAATTATATTAATAATTGATAATATTGTAATGTTATTAAGTTAATGAACAAAATAAAAGTATATTTATAAAAATTAAAGTAAAATGTATGGAGAAAATATGAGAAAAATAACTGTTGATGAATAGTAAGAGAAAAAAGAAGAAGGAGATAAGTAAATAGTTTTATAAAAACTTGTAAAAGTAACCGTTATCTTTTAAAAATTTAATAAATAATTAAATTGTAAAGGGTAAAGTTGGAATTATAAAATGTGAACACAAAAGAGAAAATCCCCTTTATATATAGTTATAGATTTATCTTTATTGTTATTATATATATATATATATATATATATATATATATATATGTGTGTGTGTGTGTGTGTGTGTGTTTATGGAACCAAAATCGATTCTTTCTCTATCACCAATTATTAACTTTTTCTTCCACCACGAACCATAAAGAAGCTTCATTGCTATTTAACTCCAACAACAATAGGGATATAACGGTAAAATGTCTATTGATACTTGCAAATCTCAACATTGTTGAAGAGATGGAATTTTGGTAAGGGTGACAATGCAAGTCGGTCTAGCAACCTATTTAGGTTCGACCCGCATTTAGTATGCACAATGTGGGTCGGCATGTTTCATCATGCATTTTAACTGTAGGTTGAAAAGTCTGGTCCTTCTCACATAAATGCGAGTTTGCGAACTTGTGGGCTAGTCCACTTTTTTTAATTTATTTTAATTCTCATGATAATTTTTTTTTTTAAAATGGGAAACTTTAAGAAGTTAACAAAATCAAACCAAAACTTTGGAGAGTTGGATGATAAATTGATAAATCAACATTTTCATCATATTCATATTCATATTCGTACTATGACATAAATGATGTATTCTTTAAATTTTAGCATGTTAAAAAATACATAATATTTGTCTTTTCCAATCATACAAGAATTTGAAACGTTAATGCAATAGTCCATCAAATAAAAGTAATTGATATACACGCAGACTTTGCGGGCCAGCCCGCACGGGTCACGCGTCAACCCACACAGACTATATGGGCTTCAGTAGGCCGAACCACTGAAGGCCTACGGATTCACTATCCTGGCCCGCCATCCTGGCCCGCCCCGCATTATTTTTGCGGAGCTACGGACCGGCCCGACAAACAAAACACATATTGCTATTCCTAAATTTTGGTGCAATCCCGCAAATTCATTTTTTCTTTCGCTCTTAAATCATTAGAATGAAACATAAAACAAGTTCAATACTTGTCTCTCCAAATCACACGTTTGATAAATTTGTTCAATCGAGCACGATCTAAATTCCGTCGACAACTATTACACTATAATAGAAATACTCATTAATTAAAAAAATGTGTTTGAGTTAAAAAAATGACTAAAATTTCATAGAAAAAAAACATTCTAGAAAACAAAGTGAGTGAGGAACACTAACAAATTTATTTTCTTTTAGATTTTTTTATTGAATGTGGTGTCATGTCATGTTATTTCATGTTTTACGTTATTGGCTCTTAATGCTTGAATAGTATCCCTTCGTTACTTCTCTGAAATCATTCAACAAGAACTTGTTTGTTTTCTATTTCAAAAATAAAACTTGCATACGTTAATATATATAGTATATTTGTACTTTAGTTTATTGGAGTTCAGATAAAAATTAAAGTCTATGTGTAGATAGGTACATTGAACCACATATAAATGTTGTGTTCAAGCAAGGTAAGAGTTATTCGACACTACTAAAGTTAAAATTGTGTTATATCTAGCTTTGAACGTGGCTCCATCATTTATATTAAAGATATTGTGTTGGGTTTTTCAAAGGAAGATGTTCATCAGGGAGATACAACACTAATGAGATTTGAGCTCAACTACATAAGATATTAATATACTCTCAACCCAAAACCTTAAGACAATGAGTCTGTGGGTCTTCGTCCTTATATGGCACTCTATTTTCTCATCTCTACCCAATGTGAAGTTCCTTCCACCACATTGGTACACTTCCCCTCCAGCAGAAGTTTTGCCATGAAGACTTTTGATACATGGACACTACACTGTACTCGTCTCTAAGCCGGTTTTAACCATTGACTCTGATACCACTTGTTGAATTTTTCAAAGGAGGAGGTTCGCTGGATAGATACAACACCAATGGGACCTGAGTCCAACCACATAAGTCATTGACATCACTCTCAATCCAAAACTTTAAGATAATGAATTTATGGGTCTTCGTCCTTATATGATGTTTCACTTTTTCATTTTTACCCAATGTAAAATTTAGACTCACTTAAATTCCTGACATCAACATCATAATAAAATTGAGTGAGATATCTTTCAAAACCCTTAATCACATGTTCGTGCATGCCAAATCTTTGTTGCAAACTATCTCTTAAAAGGTGGAGTTAGAAAATTAAGTTTGATGTTTTCTAAACTTGACCAAAAACTCAGAGGACACACAATTTTGTTTCTTCCCTTATATAATCACTTATTTCCTCCTATTTATTCAGTAATATTATACTAATTAGTTTTTAAAATCATAAGAGCAATATATATATATATATATATAAAGGTACGTCAACACTTAATACATATTTAAATAGAATAAAAGTTATATGTTTATAGATTATATGATGAGATAAGAAAAGAAAAAGATAGAAAGAACAAACGTGTAGGTAAAATAAAAGTGTGATAGATTTGGATATATATATATATGAAAAAGAAGAAACCACATGCATGGTGTAGGGTACGTATGACACACGATCCAGAAATTTTGATATCGAATAAAGTAACCTAACCACATAGCAATGAAGTTGGAAAAATTGTTGAGTCCCCATCCAATCCCTAATCACTTCCTTTCTATAAGAAACTGCTGTTACTTTTTGTTTGAAATGTGTTAAGTTTCAGAGGAGAGACGTCTTCTACAATAATTGGTGGTCTTGGTAATAATAGAACATTGCTTTCGTACAGATCACAGTCATAATTTAGGTTTGTGTTTTCACATCATCTATGAAAACGATCCCTTTTTGAATGCAGACTAATCATCACAATCTTGATTTTCTTCCATTCAAATTAGAGTGATTTCTCTATCCGACCCTTACGTTATTTGCTTCGGATTCAAACTCCAAACAAACACTATGGTCACCCATCGATAAGAGGCTACCCCATTGCATAACCACTCTCTAATAAATTAAAATAAAAACATAGGCTAAAACCTCCGATTTTTTTTGTGAAAATTAATTTTTTTTTTGAAATTTTAATTTAATTTAGTCTTTTAATTATAAAATTGTATAAATTTAATCATTTTAATCAAATTTTATTAAATTTATTTCACGGTTCAAATATATTTTATGATAATTTTTTAATTAACAGTCAAATAAATAATGTATCAAATAATATAAGTAATTAAAATACTATCATAAAATGTGTTTGAAATATTAATAAATTTAACAAAATTTAATTAAAAAAATAAAATTAATATAATTTTAAAATTAAAAACTAAACTAAATTAAAAAGAAAAAGAAAAACAATTCTAATTTTCACTAAAATGAGTCATCGAAGTATATTTAACTAAAAAAACATTTATGACCAATTTGGTGTTTGGCACATCCTTCGGTCTAATCCAAACTTAAATTTGAAACTTAGATTTTATATGAATTGAAATTGGAAAATAAAGGCACAATAACCCCTGCGGGTAATCGTGTTTGCCAAACAGCTAGCACCATCGATGTGACAGGTCACTCGGGTGTGTATCAGTCTCAAATTTAGGTGAATAATTTCCATAGTGTCTTGTTTTTTCATTCACTTATTATATCTTTGAGTCATCTTTTCAAATAAGTACTAATAGTAAAAACAGTAAAACAAAAAAGAATTAAGTTTGTTTTATGTAAATTAAAACTTAATTATCCCTGCGTCAAATATTACTTTTGAAATAAGTTAAATGAAACTTTTTTTGAAAAGTTAAACTACATAGATTAATTTCCACTTATAGTTCTTTAAACATTTTTTATAAGTTTATTAAACATTTTATACAAAATGAATATTTGGTCGAACTAGCTATGAATACACTAGAAAATAAAATGTAGTCGATGTGAGCATGGGAGACACCAGAAAACTGTCCCCTTAGCACGTGGGATGCGAGAAATTTTTTAATTTTAACCACAAAATTAACAAAATTGAAAAGACAAATAGGAGAGATTGTTTTATACTTCGATTGATCCATTCAAATAGCTTTGTCCCATTTTTCTCGCAATTCAAATCAGTTAACGGGTTGGTGAAAATTCACACAACACGAAAAATGGATTCTAATGTTTTTGTTGTTGATTAAGAAAAATACTTACGTATTTAAACGCCAAAACAACGATTCCAATTCTTCAAACCTTAAATCAATTTTTATCCACAATTTTTATTTCAAAAATATTAAAGATTATAACGGATAAAGACAATAACGGATCACATCAGAAAAAAATGTCCAAATCATACAAATAATGTCATGGTTTCTATTATCGTTAAATATTTTGACAAAAATTAGGCCATAATTGACCGTAAAAATAAAAGAAGAACTAAATTAAATAAATATAAAAAAATAGTACCAAATAAATATTAAGTCTAAAATTAAATAGTTAATCCATTACAATTTTTGGTTTAAATATTTTTTATTATTTCCTTCCATTGTATTTTACTGATCTCCTGGACTCCGTATAAAAAAAATTTATATATATTGTTAAGTATTTCAAAAGCTAAAACCAAAATAAATACAAATAAGCATCACCATATCAAGTATGTTTTATTAATTAATTTAGTTTTTCTTAAATTAAAATATTTCTTGCCATTTAAAAGTATAATGATAATTAATTTTGTAATTAATAAATAGCACAACTAATATAATAATAAAAGAACTACATGTAAAAACCAGTTTTGTTGGTGACATTGTGCGTGATACTGTGGATGATCTACCCAGATACTGTGGATGATCTACCCAGATACTGTGGATGATCTACGCAACAATATTATGAGAAATTCTCATATAGATGTAATTAAAAGTGAATGACACATATTCAGTGCATTAGAATAATAAATAATTGACACATTTTCATTTTGTATTAATTAATGGTGATTTAAGATCTACTTCACATTTAAATAATAATTTGTCCAATTTTGTATATATGAATGGATTTTTGTAGAATACTTTAATGCACGCCTAAAAAGTAAATGATTTATTGAAGTATCTTTCAACTATAGAAAGTTTTTGTAATAATAAGATGAAAATAGTATCAAATCTTATATCTTATTTTAATATACACGTTTTAGTGATATAATAATTAACGAAAAAGTAATCCCATTGAGAGATTTTTATCCTTTAAATAAGCTACTTCAATTAATTATTATTAAATATAATTTCTAAATATCAAGAATTTCTCTCCACAAGTATAACACACGACCACCCTTTTCACTTATCCTCAATGTTTAAACATGAAAACCCAACTTTTGTTTCTCATTAAAAACTCATAGCTCTTTTAGGTCCATTTAGAGATTTTTTTTATACAAAAAAAAAGACATTTAAAAAATTACTTTTATTTTTTTCCGATCATTCTGTTTCAGCCTAAAAAAAAAAAATCTAAAATCTGATTAAAAAGAACTACTTTTAATAACTCGTCATAAAAAATAGTTTTTTTTAGGAGTGTATTTTTATTAAAATAAATATAAGCTAGTTTAATCACTTTTTTAATCCGTAAAATTTCGCTAATTGTTCATCGTACACGAATTTAATTATGATTTTTTTTTTTGCGTATTTGGTAAGTAAATTTTTTTATTGATGCACCTAACAATCTTTCCTAATTTGAATATACTTGTATCTTAAATATGCTTATATAAACAACAAAAGTGTAAAACTAAGAAAAACACTTCACATTAACAATATTTTCATAACTCTCTTCTGATCAGTGTTATGGCTAGAAAGAAGTTGGATTTGACATACATCATCAATGACTCAAAGAGGAAGACAACCTTAAAGAAAAGAAAACATGGTTAGTTGTTGATTTCTCATTCTCTTCAAACATAAACTATTATTATTAACTTTATATTATCTATATGAGAAATATTCTATAAATTAGTTTATAAAGAGTTTTATTTATTTTTTATTGTTTCATATATTTTTCTTATGAAAATATATATGATATAGTAACACACGAAGCTCAGATACATCTCATAAATTGTGTCTCGTATATGATAGTATTGGCAAAGTGTCTAATTTGAAAGAGAATTTTTTACTTTAACTTGTTTTTGACATGACTTCAACATAATATTAATAACCACAAATCCAATAATTTTCTAAAAAAACTCAAATTTGTAAATATTACGAAAATTTCTATTATGATTATAGAAATAAGGAGCAAATCATATGATCACAACTTTTCGCTTTTTAGATATTAATAAATAGATTAGATTCATTTTTATGTTAGTTGACAATATGTTTGTTAACTATTTGAAACTAATATGTATATACACATCGTGTCTCATATTTTTTCAATTTAGCCTTATTTTGGTGTTTGTGTCCCCGTCGTATCTGTGTCCGTATCTGAGTTTCATACACACAGACATATAAATACATACATTCAAACAAATATCTACACTTTTAGTAAAATTTCAAACTTCACATCACTTCTCATTTCTTCGTTTTATTAATAGGTTTGATCAAGAAAATGAATGAAATTACCACCCTTTGTGGGATTGAAGCATGTGCTATAATCTATTCTCCAAATGATCCTCAACCAGAGGTTTGGCCATCTGAGCCAGAAGTTCAAAGGGTGCTTTCCAAGTTCATGGAAATGTCTGAGCAGAAACAATGTAGAAAGATGTTGAATCAAGAGAGCTTGTTGAAACAAATAATCATCAAAGGCCAACAACAGTTAACAAAACAAAGGAATGAGAATAGGAAGAAAGAAATGACTCATCTTATGTTTCAATATTTGAGGGTTGGGAGGGTTTTTAACAATCCTAGTTTGATAGATTTGAATGATCTCTCATGGTTGATTGATCAAAACTTGAATGAAATAAAAAAGAAGATAACTATGATCCAAATCCAAGAAGGTGCACCAGTGACTAAAAATGGAGAAGAACATGGATACATGCATCATGTTCAAGGGCTAGAGAACAATATAGACACCATTCAGAACCAACATTGATTCATGGAATCCTTTGCGGATGTTAATGTCCAAAAAGTCTTTGATCAAAACCATGTTTCCTTTAAAGAGAGAGTTTCTATGTTTTTCTCATTTGTATTTGCAATTCTTAGTTTAATATCTCTCTTCAAACTATGTTTTTATTTTGGTTTCTTTAATGTATTGTTTTTTCAATTAAGTAATACATGCATATTATCTTCACATTTTATAGTTGATTTCATTATTTATGAAAATAAAATCACTAAATTTTAACACATGTTTGAATTATATTTGGAAACCAAAAATATTTTTGATTTGTCTAATATAACACAAGAAGTTTTGCATGATTATAAGTAAGCTTTGACTATTCTAGAATAAGTTTTGACTTTGCAAACTGTGGTAAAGAAAGACAATAAGATTTTCAAAACCATGACTTATATTGTGTTCATAGTTTCACAATAAGTAAAATTTTTGAACAAGACATACCCACTATGGTTAAAATGTAGGAACTACCTCAAAAACATGGAACTTCTACTCAACATCGTGTCCCATCAGTGTACGATTTTCTATTATTAGTTTATGTAATTATACCATTGATCCATCCTTTTGTTGAATGGATATATAACTTCTATTATTAAAAAAAAAATGAAACAACATCTTTTTAAAATGAAACAAAATCATTTTCTGTCTCTCCATTCTATCTTTTCCTGCTCTATGCTCTTTCCCTCCCTTTCCTCTCCCCTTCTCCTTCAATGTAAAAGAAATAAAAGTTTAATATTTAATATTTATCTTATAATAAAATATCAGAATCTCTTATAATATTTACTATTTATCTTAAAATAATATCAAAATCTCTCAAGGTAAAAGAAATAAAATAATATTGATCTTAGATTTAGTAAAAAAAAAAAATTACTTATATTATTTAATACGAGTTAATTTTTAATATTTATCTTAAAATAATATCAGAATCTCATATAATAAAATTTAATCGGAAACAATCTCGTCAAATTTAAATAAACTATATTGTGAATTATTTAAATATCATGTTCTAAAACAAAATACTTTTTTTCTTAAATTTATAATGACCTTATCTATAGAATAGTGTTTTCATATATGACTTAATTTCAGCTTATAAAATTTAAGACAACATAAAATCAATCTCATATACATCTCCCAATATCTTTTAATCATAAAAATTGATTTTTATAGTTGGATGTCACATTAGCATCTTCTAACAAAGACGCAAATTAATTTTTTAGCATTAATATATCTAAGTTATAAAAGTATCAACAAAAGATGTAGAATATACAAAGCAACAAAATATACACATAAATATGGAGAACAAAGGTTTTATACTAAATCTTAAAGTTAATATTTAAATATAATTTTGGATTTAAGTAGTTATGCTGATGTCTTTAGACCATACAAAATTCTTGATCCAGATATCCAGAACTTTAGTAAAAGAGACAAGTTGGCTATACATTTGAAGGCTACAAAGGGTCATACCCATTACAGAGAGAGTAGTTTGAACATATTAACAACTTAAGAGGCAACATAGATTCCATCAGCAAGTTTCTACATTTAACGAAGTGCCTTTGTTAAGGAGAAATGATCTAGAGGCAATCAAAGATGGTCTATTAGTTATAACTTTGGTGATGATTTTAAAGCTAACACTAGTCCAAAAGTTATTAATGTGGTCAGTCTCTTGGAACTTAGGAATAAGAAAAACAATGTCTGTTTAGTTTTATTATGCATAATTTGGATCATTGAGAACAGTAAACTGATTGAAATTTTGTAACCAGCTGAGGAATATGCAACATTGCAACTGACTATTGACCCATTACAGCAATAACCAACGACGTAAGAACCCAACGCCAAGGGAAAATAAATTCCACACACATTACAAACCTGAAACCACAGCCAAGGTAATAATGTGTAGGCAAAGGCAATTTCCAACAACTACCCATACTAAAGCAATGCTCGAAAATGATGAATCTCGGATGTCAGAAAACTTATCTTATCTCAGACATCATAGTTGTTGCTTTGTGCCTGAAAAGCAACAAAGGCTAGCAGTAATACGATACGTTACAAGCAATTGAATGAGAATATTTAGATTATGTACTCAATCAAAATATAAAAATGTGAAAACGGTAAGATATAAATTTATCGGCCCAAAAATGCAACACGATCCTTTTGAACTGCCTGTGTTAGGTTGATATCAAAGAGCTCACAACGTATAGGCATCTCCATCTCATAGAACGGATTCTTCAAAACGTAGTCCGTGTACAATTCATAGACAAATTTCAGTAAATTTTCCATGTGTTGAGCTCCAGGCTCACACACCACAAAAAACTTAGTCCCTGCAAGGGAGAAGGAACATTTTTGTTAATACCAATATTATATGAAGAAATAAAAGTGAGAAATCTTGCATGCTTATTTTTGCCAGTGACGTTTAACCGAATATAGAACTGTTAAGCAATAAAAACATAGTTCCATTAAGAAAACAAGTGTGAAACACAAATGCCAAAGTAGGGTAAGGAAACAGCTAAACAACAGCCAAACATCTAGAACAATGTCAACTCTCAAGAATTCAAGTTCATTGATCCAAATCCGAAGATGCAGGTGTAACCCAGAGGAATCGGAAAATGGAGTAATGGGTGTTTATTATCACAAAAATGACAGTGCTGAGAAAAAACAAATATAGTCAATATACTGGGTCATGTCACCAAAAAGTTATATTTATTGCTACAATAACCCAACCTGCCTTCCAACTTAACGATTCTGTTTTTTAACTCTAAAATCAGGTGCTCGAGAAAATAATTCATTTCTGTTTGCAACAGAAATAGCATTGCGAAAGTATTAAGTGGACTTTGCCTTATAAGGGGGTTTATCTGTTAATTTATCGAGAGCTTTTAGAAAGAATCAAGATTAAAATCCCAAAGCAATCAAGTACCCCTTATTTATAATGGGGTTTACCAATAGTTATCAGAGCTTCATATATACTCAAACCACAACTACCTGCAAGACCTTAAAGGCGTGCATGAAAAAGAAAAGGTGCTAGCTACCAGACAAACCAATAATTTTATTCACCGAGTAAATTGCAAAGCTAATGCAATAACAACTGTTAAAGACTAATTACCTGTCAGCGACTGAAAGCAATGAAGATCAAACGTATCTGCTTGGAGAAGTTCAATTCCTAAACAGCCTAATACAGGTGATAACTGCTGAGAGATAGCATGCATTGAGTGCCATAAACTTGCCACTCGCAAGCTGTCATTGGTATCCATTCGTCCAGCAGACCCATAATCCTAAATGCAAAAGAATTAACGTGTAATTCTAATAGATTCCGTTGTAAAAAGAAAAACTCAACTAAAACTAACTAAAATGTTGAAATTGATTTTTTAAAACAAAGGGTCG
>Ga0099823_1007145_pt1 | contig 11313 bp, 11 predicted proteins | sample CowpearedBW_FD_76831 | JGI IMG/M metagenome (GOLD analysis project Ga0099823, IMG submission 76831) | Root nodule microbial communities of legume samples collected from California, USA - Cow pea red BW | ecosystem: Host-associated > Plants > Roots > Nodule | place: USA: California | collected... | reverse complement strand
TATATATATATTGACTATGAATATTTTAGTGATTTAAGTAGGAACGGGAGGTATATATACATCCCCATACTCAATTGAAAAAATCAGAAATTCCTCGTACTCATCCACATACCCGGTTAATGCAAGTATTATCTGTTAAAATAGAAACAGATTTAGAAAATATCCATAAAAATGAATTTATTTCTCATCTCTACATACAAGTGAGATATTAGGAAAGATAAATAAATTTATATTTTATTATCTTTGTAGCATGCTCTTATTATCTTTATCTTATTCTCCGCGTGTAGGGCAAGAGAAAAATTGAAATACTATCTCCATAAAGATAAATTATTTGTAACTATTTTATTTGTAAATAGAAAATCATACCCTTAGATTTTCTAATTGACGTTAACTTTAAATTAAATTATCTATTCTTTGTTGTTCTCCGATTTAGAGCAGTCAGCTTCTCACTTAACAATAACTCAGCTTCTCACCGAACAATAAGTTAGTTTTAATTTATATAATTTGTTTTACCAATACTTGCAGAAAAATGTATCTAAAATAAAAGTTTAGATCCAGGATTAACTAAATTGCTGATCTTATTTTGGGAAATACATTACAAAAGAGCTGAACAAAAAGGAAACTAATAAAGAGAACTTTTAAATTTAAATGCAAATAAACACACACAAAAAAAGACTGTTTGATAATCAGGATGAAGAAAGCAAAGCGGAAGCTGACAGTCCTACTGATTAGAATTCTTCATCACGAGGAAGAGGAGCGTGAGATCGATCAATGAAGAAAGTTTCATAGATGAAACCGGCAAGCCCACCACCAACGAGAGGCCCAACCCAGTAAACCCAATGATCGGTCCAGTCGCCTGTAACCAAGGCAGGCCCAAAAGACCGTGCTGGGTTCATGGAAGCGGCGGAGTAAGCCCCACCAGCGAGGATGTTGGCCCCCACCACAAACCCAACTAGAGTGGGGCCAAGCCCAGCAAGTGGTCCCTTCTTTGGATCTACCATGGTGGCGTAGACAGTGAACAGCAAAGAAAAGGTCAACACAATCTCCCAAATTACCCCTTGACCGTACCCAACTCCGGCGGCCAGCGTATGAACCGGAGTTTTCTGAGAACAAAGAAACCGTTAACAAAAGTGAATAAAGAAATAAAAAAGATAGATTTGATTAGCTTGAATGAACTTCATTACCTGTCCCCCGGAGAGGAAGTAAAGGAGATAAGAAGCTGCTGCAGATGCCACTAACTGATCAATCCAATACAGGATGGAACGGAACACGGTGATGTGGCCACCGGCGAGGAGACCGATAGTCACGGCGGGGTTCAGGTGGCCACCGGAGATGTGTGCGGCGGAGATCATGACGGCCACCACCAGTGCATGTGCCACGGCCACAACAAACAATCCCACTAGTGCATCCCCACCAAGCTTCTCTATTACACAGTAAGGAATCAAAGATTATTGCGTTGTGTTTGTTATACATTAATGGAGTACACATAATGCATATATAAATACCAGTGAGCATGGAAGAAGCAACGCCAACAAAGACGAAGAGGAAGGTGGCGATGAATTCAACGACGAGGGCTTGAATGCAATCTGGCTGAGTGGCCTCTCTGCTGCTTCCAAGAGCGATTTTCGCCATCACTCCTTTTTTTCACTAAACAATCTTCACAATCATCATAACCATGGTGCCATGTTATTTATATGGAACCAAAAAGCCCTGCATTCGTTGACTACCAACTTTATACGCTAACGAGAATTTTGTATTAATAACACCGTATTTTAATCACATTTTCTATTATTCAAGTCCAATCATTGAAGTACCTTATATTATAAAAACAAATTTGTCAGCCAGTGTTTATTTCACATAAAATGTCAAAATATAATTAGAAAAATATTTTTTTTATTATTAAATTTTGATAATTTTTTCTTACAATTTTATGTGTCATTTTTTAAATGATTTTTAATTTTTAATTTTTATCATTCTTAATATTTTAAAATTATTTAATTAATAATACCTCGTATTATAATTATACCTTTGTCATTGCACCTTTGTCATTGCACATGATGGCTACTTTAGGCTGTTGTACTTCGGACATGTGCGACAGGGTTGTCGTTAGCTAAGGTTGCCTTTCTGAAATGTGTAGTTTAGTAATAAGTAGTATATTCTGCTATGATGACGGTAGTGCCATGCCTCTACTTTCTCTTCTCTTGTCACTGCGTGGTTCACTGTACCCACTTCGACTTTATATTTTTAGTGCCCACTTTTTCTTCGAAAACAACTAAGGCTAATCATTTCTTTAATAACACCAACCAAAGGTCAATGGAATTTTAGGCACAGTTTATTATTATATTCAAGTTCTTCTTTAAGAAACTATATCTTCCCAATTAATCTTTATTAAATAAAATGAATGTTCATTAACTATTCATAAATGAGGTATTGTTCATCCAGCTAAGCCAGATCAGATGAAGGTCAACGATACCAATATTTTTTTCTTTAATATCAATAATAACCAAAAAAAAGTCTAAATTATTTATGTGTGGACCACATTGTATGTTAATTTAAAAATTTATTTCAAATTGTACAATTCAAAATTTAAAAATGAAAGGTTGTGTAACCAAAAATCAATAATACACTTTTATATTTGAAAATATATTTTGGATTGCATAATCCAAAAATTTAAAATATACACAATTTTTTTTTTAACACTCCATTGAAGTGGAGGAAGATACATGGGCTCGAGAAATAGCCATGCAAGTTTGTAAATTGTAGCAGGCCAATAGTCCTCCCCAGTTTGGGCTTTATAGTTTTTGTACATTGGACAAACACGGAGGGGAGTGCAAATAGAAATTCCCTGGAATTTATCACGGCCATATAAAACAGCCCAATAAAATGGATATAACAAGAGCCAATAGGAACATATCATATTAAAACTCTTACAGATAGGAAGACAGAGATGTTGGGTGGAGTGTGACACAGGAACATTGTTTGATTAGCAATGGCATCATTCTTAATGTTACCAACTGCTTCAATGCTGAGACCATCGACCACTTCATCGTCTTCTACACGAAGACTTGCTCTCTTTCACCTTGTCACCACCGGTGCTATTGGTAGTACACACATACATCTACCTTCCTTCTCCATTTTACTCACAAACTCTTTATATCATTACTTATAACTTGGTTCTCTGCTATATCATTTGGTTATTCAGCTCTCCCACAATGTAAGCTGTTTGGTCCAAAAGGATCAGATTTGTTAAAAGTAGCAGAGGCTACTGCTGCAGAAAATGTAGCCCAGCAAGAGAAAATTTTGTTTGATTGGGTTAAAAATGACAACAGAAGATTTCTCCATGTTGTGTACCGTGTTGGGGACTTGGAGAAGACTATAAAGTATGCAATACTTGAATTTTGGAAATCATACATACTTCATTCATACTTTAATGTAAATGTGTGGAATTTTATTACATTGCTGGGATGCAGGTTCTACACTGAATGCCTTGGCATGAAGCTATTGAGAAAACGTGATATACCTGAAGATAGATATTCTAACGCTTTTCTTGGATATGGACCCGAAGATTCTAATTTTACAGCTGAACTTACATACAGTGAGTTCGGATTCGATTGCCACTCTTTTTCTGTGTGATTATTGTGATTGCTTGAACACATCACAAAATGGCTTCTCATCGTGCTTACTATTTCACTGAGATCACAGATTATGGAGTGGATAACTATGACATTGGAAGTGGCTTTGGTCATTTTGGTGTTGCAGTTGAAGACGTAAGCCACTTATGAAAGATAATTGTGCAATATTGTTTACAACTGTCACTGCATATGCAATGCAAAGCACAGAATCGGTTTAATTTTCATTAATCCATTCTGGGTTTTGTTTTCCTTGACAACTAAGGGGCTCATAAGAGTGACTTTAAATCTTCATTTTTTGGTGCTCAGTGTTAACCTATGCTTTAAGATTATTATGGTTTTGTACTGAAACTTCATCGTAGATTTACAAGAGAGTAGATCTAATAAAGGCAAAAGGAGGAAAGGTTACAAGGGAACCAGGGCCTGTTAGAGATGGCAGTTCAGTAATTGCCTTCATTGAAGATCCTGATGGTTATAAGTTTGAACTTTTGGAGAGAAGACCTACATCTGAACCTCTATGCCAAGTGATGCTTCGAGTAGGCGATCTCGATCGTGCCATAGCCTTCTATAAAAAAGTGAGTGGTTTTTACTACTCTAATCGTGAAGGTTGTTCATTCATCACTAGTACCTTAATTTTTTTCCTTGTCTTTGTTTGATTTCGAAGGCTGTCGGAATGAAACTTCTCCGCAAGAAGGACAATCCTGAAGACAAGGTAACTTAACTTTTACGTGTGGCTATTTGAGTTCCTGATATAAATCTCTTTTATTTATGTTTATGATGTTTTCCTAAGAAATCTTGGTGTGTGATGTGCTGGCTAGTGTTTTTATCTGTTTTTACTAAAAACACATTTTCCAATGCACGTTCAAGTGAATAATAGACTCACATTGGATTCAATTCAACTTAACGTAAGGGTCATTGAAAGACATCTACAATTGTTCATTCCATCTGATAATTAGATTGCCTAAATCATGAACATGAACATAGGTCTGTCCCTGTTGAAAACTGTTTACTATTTTGGAAGGGTACGCATTAATGATTTCCATTCAAATGAAAATCTAGGAAGTTTCAGAAATTTAGTTCATGTTTTGCTATTATATGTTAATTACTTTTTTGGATTGTTGTAATTGTGAAATGCTTTTTGTGATAATTCTCTGCTATTTTTTCTTTTCCAGTACACAGTAGCCTTTATGGGCTATGGTCCTGAAGATAAGAATACTGTTCTAGAACTAACATATAACTATGGCGTCACTGACTACGACAAAGGAAATGGTTACGCTCAGGTAGATTCTATTCTTTGTTTACAAGAGAAATTTCACGACGTTTGTTTGGCTTCCACGAATGTTTGCCGAATGCATTGTAAGAATTCAACACATTTTGTGTTTAAACAGATTGCAATAGGCACAAATGATGTCTATAAGACTGCAGAAGCAATCAAATTATCTGGGGGGAAGATTATCCGTGAACCTGGGCCCTTGCCTGGTATCAACACCAAGATTGTAGCTTGCTTGGACCCTGATGGTTGGAAATTGGTATCACCTTTTATCCGTTTTCTTATGTTTTTTATCTCTTTCTTTGAAACTTTAACCTTGTCACTAATAAACTTGCCTCACATCCCACTAATGAAGTCATAGATGTTTAGTTGATGAGTATTGGGTTATTTAAGTGTGAGTGCAAATTTTACATTAAAAAAAATAGAAAGTTGAGTACCATATAGCGAAGAAAACTGATAAACTCGTTATCTTAAAATTTTAGGTTAGACTAATGTCAATTTTTTACATGGATTGGACTCATGTCTCATTTGTATTTATATTCTGTCTCTCGAGTTAATCTTTCTCCAAAAGACCCATCAATGAGTTAATGAAAACAGAGTGGAATGGAGCTCAGAAAAAACTGGTTGATGAGTGATTCCAAGTGACCAATCAGGTTCTTTGATGGAAATTAGTCATCAACAAATTTACAAAATTAGTGATAGATACTTCGTACAAATGCAAGAGTTAATGAATTAACGGGTGGAATATGTAATGCTTAAGGAGATAGTATAATTACCACATGAATGACTTGCGATAGATTAAAGTTTTTTGTTCAGCACTAAACTAGAAGATTTGTGCTTTAGAATTGATATGTTTTGATATTGTTACCACACCTTTTCCAAACCTGTCTTCTAATCGTTCTGTATTCACCTTGACAGACTTTGTGTAGTATAAAGCACTAATGGAATCCTTCCTATCATGTTTAAGTGCATTTCTAAACTGCTGTTTTTATAACTTGGTTATTTATTGCTTCATGCAGGTATTTGTTGATAATGTTGATTTTCTGAAGGAATTAGAGTGACACTAACATGGTTCTAGATTCCATACATCTCCACTGAAATCACGCAAGTCTCAATAATTTTGTCAACGAAACCTTAGAGCAGTACTGTCAACTCTTCACCTTTATAAAGAAGTAACCTCCAATCTCTGTGAGAGGAAAAGGGAAAGGGAAAGGGAAAGAAAAAAAAAAGGAATATATACAGCAATCCCAATGTCAATCCTAATATATTTTTTTTCATAATGTTACTTTGACACGGCAATTCAACATGTACTGGATACCCTCAAGCCAGAACTGTTTGTCTCCTTTACTTCCACATTCAAATTCTATAGTCCTGTCTGTTGTTTTTATTCCAAAATATGCCCTCTTTTCATTGGTGTCTTCTCTCTCCCTTCCAGGCCATGCTGGGGTATCATTGCAAAGACCGGTCACTATATCTGCCATTTTAGGACATACCATACCTTAATATTGTTAGCAGAGAGTGGCAACTGGTGGCAAGAATAAAATAAGTAGGAGCTATGTATGAAACATTGCTTACATTTCTTCTTTTTTGTGAATGTTCCTGCCATATGTTTGCTTTTCATTTTGACTACAACCTGTTGTCATTGTGTATTAGTTCAAATAACTATTAAATGGAGATATAGTGACACAACCAATAATTATGATTCTCTTTTATCTGTGAAACGATTTTTGGAGTTAATAGTTTTACAAAATTTACACTATTGGCACAGTGCCACTTCTGATTTCGAAGGCTCCCACAAAATCTAGGGAAGATCAGATAAAACCAGTCTCATCGCCTGAGCTGAGAGATTATTTGGGCTGCCATCTTTGCAAAAAATGTTCCATCAAATAGCATTGAAAAACTTGCATAAATCATGCCATGAGAGTATTTTAAACATATCTGAGATCGTACTTGATATATAAACTAGTGGGAGTCATTATTAGAAAAATATTGACTGATTGAAGCCTTGAAAATTTCATGAACATTATAGTTAAAATATGTTTATACTGGAAACAATGTATAATTGATTGATATGATGAGATTGTAGGAAGAAAGTCATGCTTAGTTTCTACTTCTATTTATAATTTTTAAGCTGCTACTTTGTTCATTTCTTTGCATTGACAATGTCCAATATTAACTTTTTTTTTCTGAAATTAGTAAAGTTTTCTTGTCAGCTATGGTCATGTATCAAACTTAGAAATTATTGGAGCTCATGACCATGATCCCTTAATGAATATATGAAATCTCTTCTAGCAATACCTGCAAATTTGAATTTATATTGAAAGAGACTTGCTTCCAGTGAAGATCTCCTGTTAATAACAGTTAAAATAGCACGGTTGGTTATCAATGTTAAGAATGTAAATTGCTTTGAAAACCTGAAATTCTTCCTTTGTTCTTTCCAGTTCTAATGAAGTCATTAACGTAAATATGTTAGTAAACATACCTTTTCTTGTACGTTTGAGAAGTTCTCCTCCTTTAAAAACATAGTCCAGTGCTGTCAAGATGTTTGCTTCTTTGCTTTCATTACACTTTTCCTCAACTAGAGGAATGGCAGTTGCTCCAGGCCCCTTTTGCAGCCTTGCCTTTAGAGTAGCAGCTCCTCGCAACGCTGCCAACCACACATTTAGTTCACTATATTTTGTGTTAATATTTGACAATATATATGTGAAATGAATCCATGGCTTGCAGGTTTTGGACCCACTTTTTTTTTTTTACCATTGTGTTGCTCATTAAGCAAACATGGTGAAAATGCAGATTTAGCAGAAGAGTAAAAGTGGTTTGATTTATACCTCATACATGGATCCTACTTAAATATCCCTACCAAGTGATAGTGTTTAAAAGCATAACTGAGTTTGGTTCCGAAATAGAGAAGTAAACATTAAATTCTGATATGATGATACCTGTGGCTGCCCCGGCTGTTAAAGTCATAATATCTCCATTGGTTTTGGCATTAATGGCGGAGTTGACTACTGTTAAGATTTGGTCATGTTCAGCTCCCATATCTTCTGCAATCTCAATGCAGTGAGAGGCTACTAAAGCTGCTGCAGATGCAATTGCAGCAGAAGCCAGGGGAGGAGGGTTCTTTGGGTTGGAATAAGGCATTTCAGGTGATGCTGTTGATGCTGCAACCGCTGCAATAGCAGCAGCAACACCAGCCACAGATACTGCAGCATGCAAATGAGCGTTATGTGTCCTAATTTCCTGCTTTTTCCTCTCCTTTTGATCTTTCAACCACCTACCCATTGTCCTCCCTCTTAGCAAGCTTCTGTAAAGCTGGTGAGCAGTAATTGGACCAATACATAAATAAATGAAACAAATACTCACTAATGTCAGATTGAGCTGGTATTTGAGCATAATTGATGGAGGAAATCATTAAGTTGATTGCAACATACCCCATTTCTGAGTATGTTTTGACTAGAAAGGAATTCTGTACTAAGTGTTTGATGGAGTAAAAGTAAATCCTGTACACAACATATTGCTATGTTATTAATTTATACACACTAAAGATTCACTCTCAGTGCAAAAACAAGGTTTTGTAGATGTGGCCCGTGATTTGAAAGTTCGAAGATGTTGGCAAGAGAAAATTAAAATAACTTCCTTTGATGATGATTGAATTGTCTAAATTTACACGGTTATATAATTGTGAGTGAAGTGAAGTTCATTTAGACCATTATAAAAAACAGGTAGTCATGAAAGCAAGCTGAGGCCAAATGACAGGCTTCAAATTCTTAACTGAAACTGAACAATGGGCCAAAATATTTCTTGAGCATTTATGATCATATTTTTCATCTCATAAGTTAACATAATGTACCTTCTTTTCGCTACTGTCACTCGGTGAAATTGGAGGATAACAGCAGTTAGATAACTGCACAAAATTCTTGCATCAGAAGTTCAGAACCAATATGAAGTTATTAAATTATAAAAGCTACATACAGAAACAGCAGTATTTAGATTCTTCTTAAAATTGAAGAATCCTAGGACCAGAAAAAGGGAAGGTCTAGGTTATGAAAAAATTATTTCCCCTGAAACTCCCTTTTTGGAGGGCTTAGAATCTCTCCTTTTTCCTTTTTATTCCACTGCAAGCATGTGTGTTGCATAGAGATTGGATATATTTTAAGAGAGGTAACATAACATTTGCATAACCAACTAAGAAGAAAGTGGCTAAAAGAAGAGTTAATGGTCTAATTTAAATTACTATTTCAAACTAAACACAGCCAATGTTCTTACATCCTTTGAAGCAGTGGAACTCTTGGTATCAAATTGGTGACCAGAAGGACAAGAAAGTGGCATGTCCATACTGGTGGAGATCGCAATGTTGGTGTTGTGCAATGCTTTAGAGAGTTCCATGGCTGAAAGACTCCATGATCTAGCAAGGAACTCCATAGACTCAGTTGGAGTATCAGGTGGGGGACAGGATGATGCAGTCCAATCTGCAGGAGCATTCTCATCTATGTTCTCCAGTTGATGGACTGAGCATTTAGAGTTAGAAGCTCTCGGGCTCACTGAAATTGAAAATGAGTTAGAATGAAGCTTGATCATAAGAAGAAGCTTTAAGTCTTTTTGGTCATTGTTTCAAGTTTCTATATACTCATGATAATTTCTAATGCCTGAATAAGAAAATTCAGCAGTTGTGTTGAAATGAAGTTTCTTCATCTAGAAACCAACTAATGTTACACTCACTTGTAAAGCTTAACGTGGTTTCGAACACTCGGGACTCAGCAGACACGGGTGGTGAAAAATGTCATGGCATGAGTGGGAATTGAAGAACAAGGACAAGATGCTGGTAGGACAGATGAGCAACAGTGAGATATTTAACAAGAAAATATGACGTTGTTTGTGAGTGCTTCTTATTAAGGAAAATGAAAACAATGTAAAAGATTCTTAGTGCTGAACAAAAGGACCCAATTTAAAGGCCACTCATTCTTGTCTCCAACTTAAGCTGTTGCTTTTGATTTCCACCTCTTAGTGGTTCATGCACAAATAGTTAAGAACCTGTTTTTATGGCAGCGGGTTCATCATTACTTGGATTCTCCTTTGTCACCACTATCACTTTCTAAAGCAGAGTTAGGGGACCCATATTTACGTTTTTTCTTTACTTTGGTAACTTGATAAACGTCAAATTAGCATTGCAAATTGGATCCAGGCCTGTGCTGTTTTCACTGTTTCCCTTGGCATGGAGACAATGTCATTCTTTTGGTTATGGTGTTCACGAGTGGCTCTTTTGTCTTCGTTAAGCATACGACACAGGGTGCCTTTTTTTCTCCTTAACTACATCTTTTCTTTAATTTTGTTGCTGATTAATACTAAGATATATACAGTAGCTACATTACTACAGTTTGTCATTCTGATATATCAATGAATCGGTGATCGTTCAGGGGACCATTCCATAACAAACAAGTATAAACTATGCAGATTGACAATTACTCCTTAAGTAGAAATATTTCTCATCATTTTCTCTGTTGAAAAAGCCCTGCACCAGTATTTTGCAGGGTTTTATATTTTACTAGTTTGGAATATTGAATGTTTGCTTGTTTATAATCCTAACTATATACCACAGGAATGTTCATTAGAAAGTAGAATACTTAGTCGAGTTCAAAGATTGGATACAACACCATTTCAGTGAAAAAAGAAATTGACCCGATTAGTTTCAAATAGCCATGAATTGGATTGACTTATGAATAATTCCCTTGTTGGGATTGAGGTACAACGTGGTTATATTCATATGATGACAAAACTAACTGTACAAAGAAATGACAACTAATTCTGTGTAGTGAATGCTTGAAAGAAAAACAAAAGAATGGAAAAAATAAAATAATAAAGAAAAGGTACAATAAGAATGATTGTAGCTTCCCCACACCCATACATGTTTGGTTCATCATGATTAGAGAAAAAAATGCAATCCCGCCAAACTCATACAGTTCAAGGCCTACCAACCAATTACCCTGGGGCCTCGTGTGGGACATCCACCAGCATGCCTCGTTCTTTAAAGTCGTCCATACTCCCTTATTTTCTTTCCCTCTTTCAAACTCTTAGAAAAATGACAGCACCAATCTCACTTTGAAACAATGAATCCGACCATACATTTAGTATTAGTATCATGTGCAGGAAGCTTGTTATGTCACTGTATCATGCTGGTCATTACAGTCTAATATAATGTTCCGCTGGTGGAGTGAAATGAGTACACATGACATTAGCAAATGTGAAAAGAGCTCCAACTCACACCTTCATAATCCTGTCAAAGAAACAGAGTCAGTGGCTTGACTTCATATTCTAGTTATGACATAAAATGTCTAAAATACAGCAATCAGTAACTAAAAAATTGAGAGCCTGAAAATAAACTCATACTAAATAAACATCACTATGAAATTTGACATT
>Ga0099823_1007144_pt1 | contig 11313 bp, 7 predicted proteins | sample CowpearedBW_FD_76831 | JGI IMG/M metagenome (GOLD analysis project Ga0099823, IMG submission 76831) | Root nodule microbial communities of legume samples collected from California, USA - Cow pea red BW | ecosystem: Host-associated > Plants > Roots > Nodule | place: USA: California | collected... | reverse complement strand
CACATTAAAAATCTTGGTGCCTTTATTTGTGCTTTTGGTGATTTATTATTGCTGCTCTTTGATTATTGCTCCTCATAGATTCTTGCAAGTTAGGGGAAATTATATCCGCTGCATTCTCTGGTACATTGTTTGTTGTTGTTTTCCCCATCACCTCTATTAAAAAAAATAGAACAGAACTTACACCATATTTATCTATGACTTTTCTTAGCTTCTTTTTCTCTCTTTTTCTTATAACTCTTTCACTTAAAACTATTATTTCTCACTTCTTCTTAATATTATAACATAAAACATGACTTCCAACACTTAAATAAACCTAAATATATTACACCAATAATCATTGCAACTTCCAAAACTATGAAAACAACAACCCATTAAATCAAGACTCACCAATTTAATATGTTTTATACCATGATTGACTAATTATATAATTTCCAGATGCTAAAGCATATCATCCAAAATGAAATACATAAGAAGATTATAAGTTTTACTTTGCCTCAATCAACACCCACACAAGATAAATAAGCAATCACTAAACCCACCATTATGTAAACCATTAAATTTCTGTCCACACATTTGGTACAAGAGGGTAATAACCACTCCACTGCATCTAATCTAAACATGATAATATGAATAACAACATCACATATACAAGAAAAATATATAGATAGCTCCCCTTACACAAAAAAAAAAGAAAAAAAAACTTTTTAACAAAAAAATGCAATTCATAAGGCCACCACAAATTCATCTATTAAAATTTAAATTCTCTAATAAAACCATATTTTACCATTCCATAATCCAAACTTCAAACATTTATCCACACATAATCACATAATAAGAAAAAGGTTAGCTACCTTTACCGTACATTCCTACATTCCATTGGATGACTTTTGAGATTTTATTTGCTATTTTGGTTGCTCTACTAAAACTATCTCAACTACATATTAGGTTTATACATATCATAGAATGATATATTAATACAATATATCATTAATAAAATTTATCACAATTTCAACCATACTTTTTTATTAAATCCCAATTGTCTTCAAAACTTTATAACTCAAATATAGTTGAAGTATAAAGGAGTCAGGAGGTGGTCTCGTGACCAGTGGGTGGTGGAACTTGAACAAAAGCTTCAACCACATAGTCTCTTGACCAGTAGTTTTGTGGTGCATGGTGGAGCGTGGTGCGTCGTAGTGTTGACGTGGTACGTGGTGAGTGGTGACGATGGCGAAGTGGTGCTTGGTGCGTGGAGCACAAAGCAGTGATGGCAATGGACTGCTTAACTTATGCGATGACCCTAGACGAGTTCGTGGTGCATTGACGGAAATGGAAGCTTCAACAGTGTTAAGACCTTGGACGAGTTTGTGACAATCAACGACAATTGCACTCCAATAGTAGTGGCAATGAGCAGTAGACACAAACAAAATTGGGCATGAACAATGATAGTGGATGTAAACAAATAAGGCGCGAGAGGAAAGAAGAATAGAGAAAAGGGTTTCACGCTTTAGAAAATGAATCATATTAGATTAGTTCCCCCCATAATCGATCTAGTATGGCATCTTGACTTTTTTTTATTTAAAAAAAGGCATATTAGATTGGTTTCCTCCATAACTGATCTAATCTTGAAATATTATATTGGTTCCCCCTCACAACCAATCTAATATACTTCCAACTATTTACAAAATTGCCACCCCATTTTTTATTATATTAGGTCTGCTACAACCAATTTAATATCCTATTGTAATATGTCCATTTTGCCCTAGTGCATCTACATTACACCATTCTAACATCAATTGAGCATGAAATCCATCACTTATTCATATTAAACCTGTCACGCAAACTTGTTACAATTTTGTTCCTTTGTTTGCATTATTTGTACGTTCTCTACTTGAGTTTCTTACATTGTATTAGAGTAGATATTGTCTTTTACAATTTCCTTCATAGTCTACACTAGTTTTCATGAATAACATAACACAAACATAGATATTAAGGTTGGAGTTTTCTTGGATTGACACCTTGGTTGCCACTTTGCTACATTAGAGGTGGAATTTGGGATTTTGTCTAATCTTTTTGCGACTAGGAGGTTAACACTAAGACTCAAGTTATACTTTACTCATTCCAAGCGTTTATGACTAAAGTACTAATCTATATATTTTATCTTTTCATTAAGCAAACCAGTCTTAAAACCCGAATTACTAAGCTAACATTAATTAATTCATTTAGTTTCTCATTTGTTACAAGAATATACAAATTAAAACCTATTAACACTTCTCTTGTTCCAAACATATGTCAAGGTGACCACTAATATAATATCACAACAAGCATCAATACTTATACCAATAATCTTTTTACCAGCACCTAAGTCTTTCACGACAAAAGATTTGCCAAGTGTCTTCTTTAACTTGTCAATTCTGGAATATTTTAAACAACAAAAAGTATAGCATCAACATACAACAATAAGATAATAAAGTCATCATAAGAGAATTTCTAACAAAGACACAATGATCAAAAGTAGTCCTTTTGTAATCTTGATTACACATAAACAACTCAACCTTCTTGTACCATTGTCTTGTAGTCCACTTCAAATCGTATAGACTCTTCCTTAGCCTACATACATCATCTTCCTTGCCTTCAATAAGAAAACCATCAGGTTGCTTCATCTAAATCTCTTCCTCCAAAGCACTATGAAGGAAACTTGTTTTCACATCCATTTGCTCAACCTCCAAATCAACCGTAACAACTAAACTTAGCGTAGTTCTGATGGATGAAATTTTCACCATAGGTGAGTAAATCTCGTTGAAATCAACAACTTTATTTTTTGTATTTGTCTTTAATGACTAGTCTAGCCTTATACCTTGGAGATGTAGAATTAGCATCTTGCTTTGCCTTGAAAATCCACTTGTTCTCTTAGGCAATTTCACCAAGTCATAAGTTTGATTATCATGCAAAACACTTAGGTTCTCCACCATCAATCAAGGTTATATAATCATCAAAAGGATACATGGAATATGGATTTATCAACCTATTAGGCCTCTTGATAGGGACTTGTGGTAATTCAAGCGTATCACCAAGATCGTAATCATGTTCTTCTTAAGCACCATCAATCAGAACCTCTACTCCATCTCTAACGTATTGATCTCAACATCACCATGTTGTTGATACGATCCTATTCAAGAAAGAGTATGATTGCTTCAAATTTTGAATCCATAAAAGGCACTACAACAATATATCAAAGAATAATCTGGAATAAGACAAGGATAGGGGATGCCACAATCTAATAGATTGATAATTCAAGTGAAGATTTGCCACAAAGATTTTAATCTTTGATAAGATTCAGTTATAATCCAAATACCAAGAGAATCCTCTCTTCAAGAATGTAAATGCATATAGTATGACTCAAAAGTGTCTACATCAGTTTTTGGTACCTCTATATATAGGCACATAAGTTTAAGAAAACATGGAAACCCTACAAGAAGGCTCGAGCCCAAAAACATAAAATCACAACTAATTTCTAAAAGAAAACTCAAAGCCCAAAAACATAGAAACATAACTAATTTCTAAAAGAAAGCCCAATGTCCAAAAACATAAACTAATTTTCCTAAGAATTATCCTTCAAATGTGCTTCAAGCCATGATCTTCATATTATTTAGATTTCTAGTAGCTTGTAACTTCAACAACCTTGAATATATTTGTTCTTCCATCTCTTGCTTCTTACCCTTGTGATAGTTCCTTTGAATTGTAAAGGTTCATCTTCATGTTCTTCTTGTATAAAATCCAAGGATAATCCTCTATTAATTGCTCATCATCTTGAGCATCAGTCTCAACATTATCCAAATTGTGAATGGGCAACCATAACGGATTACCATGAATGAAATTATTATCTTTCTCATGTGTATTTTTTTCCAACTTGTTAATGTTTTCAATGGTTTGGTCTTCTATGAACTACACATCACGACTTCTAACTAGCTTTTTCTTTACAGAATCATACAACTTGTAGCTAAATTCATCTTGACCATAACCAATAAAGATACACTGCTTTGTCTTTATGTTTAACTTGGATCTTTTATCCTTTAAAAAATAAACAAATCCCCTACAACCAAAGACATGCAAATGATCATAACTAACATTCTTGCCAGACCAAATTTTTTCTGGAACCTCAATATTCAAAGCAAACACAAAACTAAGATTAATAACATGCACAATTGTAAGCAACACTTCTCCCTAAATGTGCTTAGGCAACTTTGCTTCAAAAAACATACACCTAATTCTTTAAACTAAAGTAATGTCCATCCTTTCTGTTAAACCATTCAACTAAGGAGTTTTAGGAGGAGTCTTTTCATGTTTCATACCCTACCCAATGCAATAATGATACTCTCCACTATTATCAGTACGAAAACATTTTAGCTTCTTCTTTGATTACCTTTTAACCTAAGCATGAAATCTCTTGCAGTTTTCAAGTACTTGATCCTTTCCCTAAAGTGTGTAGGCCCATAGCTTCTTAGAACAATGATCAATAAATGTAACAAAGTAAAGTGCAAAACTAAATGACTTTACCTTGAATGGGCCATAAACCTCACAATGCACCAATTTAAGCAACTTTTACTTCCTTGAGGGAAGATGTTTCTTACAGGATACTCTATTTTGTTTACCAACCATTTAATCATTGCTCCAATTGTCGAAATTTTTAGTTAATCAATTAAGCCAATTTTCACTTATATGACCAAGCCTTTGATGCCAATAAAGATGCCTCCCTATAAATAGTATTCACATTTTCTTTAGCAAACAAAGCTTTAGTCCAATACAATTTAGAATTTCTCTCCCCTTGGCCATAGCCGAGCTACCTTTAGTGAGCTTCCATTTACTAGAACCTAAGTGATTGTCATAATGTGCATTGTAGCACCACTATCAATAATCCACATGTTTTCATCAGATACAAATTAACGGATTCAGTCACGAAAAAGAATAAGATCACAACCTATAGTAAGTAGTAACACGATCATCATCATCATAATCATTCTCTTTCTACTTTCCCTTTTTTCTCTTTGTTCTTCTTTTCCTCTTAAAATATAATTTTTGAATGTGTCCATCTTTATTATACTAATGACACTCCATATTCTTGTATCTTAACTTAGACTTACTCCTATTTTTACCTCTACCACCCTTCCTTTCCTTTTTTGACTTCTCCCCTTATTTTCTATGACAAACACCTCAGGCTGAGATAAAGAACCACATGCCTTCCTTCTCATATATTTCTTAAGAGCACCACTCTTTGCAATCTGGAAAGAAATAATCACATTAGGGGTTGAGTTTGTAATTGAAACCCAAAATATCTCCCAAGACTTTCGTAGAGTATTCAGTAACCATAATCCTAAAACTTTATCATCAAAATTCATACTCGTTCTTGAGAATTGAATTAGGAACCCCTAAAATTCATTTAAATGATTTGAAATGGAAGAACTCTCCTTGTACCTTAAGTTCATCAAGCCCTTCAACAAATTTTATTTATTACTATTTGACATAGAAGCATACAAAAACTCAATCTTCTCCCACCAAGTTCTAGCATATGTCTCTTTAGCAATATGAGTATAAACAATGTCTTCTACATATTGTCGAATAAAATCACACACTTATTTGTGTTCAAAGTGTTAGCACAAGTGACCTTGGTGCATGGATTTGATGAAGCAATAAGATTATGTGTGGTTGATAAAGAATTGATTAAGATTCGTTAGTGATCAAGCATCTGGTTTGTTGAATGTGGAAATGACATGAAGATCAAGGAGTTTGAAGATTGTATTGTATTTGTATATTATATGACATATGATAGATTTATTTTGTCTTGTCTGTGCCCTTTTCAATCTGTTGAAAAGGTTAGGAAAACTCTCTCTCTAGATTACACAGTGTGCAACTAGTGTTTGAAGATCTTGAGATCTTGGAGAAAATTTTTGCTTGCTTGAAGCTAGAAGAACACATGTGTGGTTCGCTAAGGAGAGCCTCCATCAGGTTTGGTTGTTCTTGTACTTGTGTGTGGTTCTTGGTGTAATTTCATGTTTGTAAGGGGAATTCTTATAGTGTAGTAGATAATATTCCTGTGGGATTCAAAAATCTTGGTGTTTTGCTTTATTCAAAAGTGTAATATTTGAGGGTTTTGTAAAACTTTTCATATAGTGATGATCAGGCTCATGTTGTCTTGATAAATTGGATGTAGCTCAGGTATTGAGTGAACTAGTATAAAAATTAGTGTGTGATTCTCTCTCTCTTATCTTATTCGTCATTTAAATCTCAAGAAAACTCATTAAATCAATCCTTTTAATATGTTCATGTGTTTTTATGTTATCTAATAATATAGCTAAGTTACGTATATCAATTGGAAACAATCTTGGCTGATAAAACATGTTGTTTGAGTGAGTTTAGTGCTTTTCACATTTCTGCATAATTTCTCCGAATATCAGTTGATTGATTTTATCTTTTAATCTGTTGAATCATTTTTCATGAACAAATTAACCTATTATTTTTTTAATCAACTGAAAAATGTGATTCTACAAAAATACATCTCTAGTTTATTAGTCAATTGAATTCGTTTTAAAAGGGTTTTCATAAGGTTTAATTGGACATATTTTTTTAATACTCAGCCAATTCAACCCCCCCCCCCCCTTCTTGGCTTAGAAAGATCATTTAAACCTACATAAAGTCCCACTCTTCATCATGCTAAGAATCTAGCTTATGGGTAGTAAAGACGAGAATATGTAATTTCTTCAAAAACAATATGTATTTTATCATTTCCTTCCACAAATGATAATTTGTACCATTTAAAGAAATCATCATTTAAGCAAGTAAATATAGCCCCAAACTAAAGAGCTTTGATGTCACTCTAATGGGGGAACAAAACAATAACCAAAACCCTCTCAATGTGAGAAGTAAAAACTCACAATCACAAGGCAGTAAATCAAGCTCTAATAATATCAAATATGAGTGTAAGAAAGTCAAATCAAAAAGCATAAACAAGTGGCTACAATCAACAAATACATCAAAGCAATGATGCTTTCAAATATGAAGAACAAAGATAAAGAAACACAAAATAGAACAACAATGAGAGACTACTTTCTCTAACCACAAACCTCCAATTATGATCACAATGGTCAAAATAAAAAACCATATATACAAATCTATTGTCAAAATTTCAACTTGATCGATGGAGCAGGAATATGTCAACATATTTTCTCTCTCTCTCTTATCTCATTTTCAATGGCTGCGAAAATAAGTTTTTCTCTTAACCTAAAATACCTTTCTCCATTTAATTTAACTCAGACAAATTAGGTTTAATTATGTTGGACCATTTAAACCAAATGAGTCATAGCCTTATCTAACACACCAATCTGATACTAAGGACGATATTTTCTGACTATAAAATTTGTATAATTTGACATGTATAAGTTTTGGTAACAACTTGATATAACTTCAATAATAACAACTATTAATAAAGTGATTCCGCATAAAATTTTAATAAAATCACATACAATAATGGATAAACTATTTGAAAAGGGAAAGATGTTAATCATTGCATGAGAATGAGTAAGGATCGTTTTTCTTTCTTCATTTATACTAAAAATAAACTCTATCCCTATGTTTTAACGGTCATAACAAAGCACTTTTTATATATATTTTTCGCAATTGTGAGAAAACATTTTGAAAGGGATATTTGGGCAGGGGACCAAGACCCTGCATCCAGTGTCTACTATCTTGCTTTCATAAATATTTATGTTTTCAATGTTTGATACCCTTTGGACATAAATTCAATTGTCAAAAGAAATCTGCAAGAGACCGTACCAATATGTTTTTTTTACGATAAAAGGCATTGAAACTATTTATCTTTATTTAGAAATAAATAAATAAAATAGAAGTAGTGCTTCTAATAGGTTGGTTGAAGTGTAGTTGAAATCACTTATTATATTAATGTCCTATATGAAATAAGATATTACAAAATTTTATTGATGGAATTTTTTCTATTGATAAAATAAATTTGTCAATAAATTTTATTAATAGATTGTATACTTTTACTTATTGATGCATCAATAATAGTTTTGTTGATAAATTTTATTAGAAATTAAATGTTTTTTAATGAATATTTTCATTAGTAATAGATTCTTTGATAAAATTCATTAGTGTACCATACCTAGCCGGCCCCGCTAACATATCAACATATGTCACCCTTGACCGACACCTATATCGGCCAAGGCTGGGGGACTGGTGTATCACACCAAGACAATTCAACAAAATAGTAATAAAACGATGCTTATGTACCAAAGCATTCAAGTAATCAGCCTAGGCCGAGCTGACCTAAGCTTAACCGGCCTAAACTGGTAACCTAAACATCTAGAGGAACAACCTGCCTAAGACAGCACATGAGCAACACAAACCGCCAAGGAAAGTAGCCGGCGTAAGCCGACAACCCCAATATACTTAGCAAAATCAAAGCCCCCCTAGTATTCAATGGGTCCACCTCAGGGCCTGGGGTAGGGCCCAGGCCTACTTACAGCCCAAACTAAGGTCCAAGCTAGGGCCCGACTCATGGCATAACGAGACATAATTAATACTCTATAAATGCACGTGAACCCCAATAATTAAGGTACGCATTCATTACTACATTAATCACCTGATTTGACCTTTTGAGAGCTTTGACTCACTTGAGCTTCGGAGTCCCTTCTGCAGGTAACCCCTCTTGGGTCCAAGCCGATATGTACCAACCGGGAAGAGGCCAGCTGAGGAGATAGCGGACTACATGGGTAAGGTGACGCTTGTGCCTAACTTATTAATAATTTCAATTTTTTATCATCAAAAATTATTTCAATCAATAAAATTCATTAGTAAAATGGACATCAAAGTTGGTAAGATAGATTCTAACTTTTTCACCAAATCTTACGAAATATTTGTTATAAATTAATAGGAGATCAATGCAAAGAAGGAAAGAGGAGGAGAGGAAGAGAGTGAAAAAAGTCACAACAACAGCAATAGAATCGAATGAGGAGAAAGAAGAAGAGGATGGTGAGGAAGATAAGAACCAAATCATAATATTTAATGACAATCAAAATTCGTTAATAATTACTAGTGGATATCTACCGATAGATTTTGACCATCAATAATTATTGATGGACAATTATCGATAAATTTTGATCGTTAATAACTACTAACAAAATAAAATTTATTGAAATCGATGAATATAGATAAAGTATTTGTTTTCGACCTTTAAGAAAAAAAAGGCTTCAAAATATTTTTTAGTACTAATTGTTTTACGCCTTAAAAACAGCCTGATGTACTAATTATTTTAAGCCTCCAAAAAAAGGGGCCTCTCAAAAAGTTTGAAAAATAAAGGCTTAAATATGGATTTTGTCCTAATATTCGTTCAGTTTGTTTAATTTGGTCCTAATATTTTTTTTTTGTTCAATTTGATCCTAATATTCGTTAATTTTGTTCAATTTAGTCTTTTTTGCTAACGCCATTAATATAATTATTGGATTGTGAACAGTAACCGACACGTGTCATTTCGTGATTTTTTTGGTTTTTATTTTATTTATATTTTTTAAAAATCTTCACCTGTCAAACTAATATCATATTACATGTCAGGGTCAGCTTTTTATATTCAATTTGATCCTAATATTCGTTATTTTTGTTCAATTTAGTCCCACACTTTTTTAGAATTGAGCAATTTAGTCTCTTTCCAAATTGAGACCAAATTTAATTTGTATATAAATGTTATACTGATATTCTTATTAAAATTCCTATTTTTATTAAATATTTTTAATGTAGAGTTAGATTTAATTTAAAATTAAAATGAAAATTTTAAAAGTAAATAATAACACCATTGATTTAAAATTTTAAGATGTCAAAAATAATATAAATTAATATAATTGATTAATATAATGTTTATGCTACTTTATATTATTTTTTACCTCTTGAAATTTTACTTTATATTAATATTAATTATTTATTTCATATTAAGTCTTATGTTATTTCATATTTTTCACAAATAACTAATGAATTCAATATTTATGTTATTAATACATTAATAATTCACGAGGAACAAGAGGATAGAGGTAAAATTATAACTTGTATTCAGATATGGCAACGAGGCAGGACGAGAACGAGTTTTGTTATCCCATACACATTCCCATAAAATATGTTCTAAAAACGGACAATTCACGAACAAAAGAGCACTTCCTGAGGCGTGTATAATCATTGATCTTACGGACTTATCCACGGTGTACTGCGCAAGTCCCCAAGATACAATAAGAACTTCCCGGATTTTTGAATTTTTTGAGGATCTCAGAACTAGCAAGAAAGTACTCTTGAAAGAGTATTTAACCGAGGATAATAGAAGGAAGAAATACGAGAGAGAAGATAGCTTAAAGAAAGAAGATAAAAGAGTGAGAGACGATGTGTTTTGGAGAGCACTAAAACCACTTATTTATAGGTGTGAATGAGGGAAAGGATGGGCTGAAATCCCATATAGTTTCACCAACGTTCAAAACCAATATTGCAACGTGCTTTGGGATATTCAAGAACCAGAATTATTGCATTAATCATGGAATCAAAACGGAAGCATGATATTGCACCAAAACAAAATTATAGCAACGAAGAATTTATAGCTGGTAGCCACGTTCAAATCTTTTGAAATGTTTAACGCTTACTTCACAACAATCCTCCACAGATTGCAAAAGATAAGAAAGGAAAGAATGAAAGAAGAAAATTATGGGTCTCATAAGATGTAATGCATTGGAGCTGGTATAGCAAGCTATATGAACCAGTCCTGCACAGATAAACTTAACACACAATTTAGTTTGTATAGCAAGCTATATGAACCAAAGACACTTGATGTGTGTTAGTGGTTGATCAATCACAATACACTCCCACAATTCTTGTTGTTAACACTCTATTGCACTTACTAGGCCATGCGCATGCCCGGTATTCATGAGTGCTCTAGAGATCATGCCAAGATCACATATAAGTGGTCCCACTTGACACTCATATAGGTGATTTCATCAAGTGTATGCTGCAAATCATACACCACCCATAAGGGATATGAAAATGATTAAAACTTTGTTTAAACTAAAATTCTTACACTACATCAAATTTTAATTTACAAAGTTTAACCTCTCAATAATGCAGTCTCTAGCACTTTCACATACACCATAGGAATGGACATAATTTATTTAAAAATTAATTTAGTGCTATCAGAACTAACAAGTGACTTGTTTTTACCCATATGAACCTTATTCATGGGATCTCCAATCACAAAGGTTGGGTTAGCATCACTTGTTT
>Ga0099823_1007141_pt1 | contig 11313 bp, 7 predicted proteins | sample CowpearedBW_FD_76831 | JGI IMG/M metagenome (GOLD analysis project Ga0099823, IMG submission 76831) | Root nodule microbial communities of legume samples collected from California, USA - Cow pea red BW | ecosystem: Host-associated > Plants > Roots > Nodule | place: USA: California | collected... | reverse complement strand
TAGCAGAAAAATTGAATTGAGTTGAGATTCCACCTCACAGAAATAAGTGCTAAGAAGTTGCGAAGAGGCCATCCAGGATTCTTTGGGAGATGACATGGATCATAAAATCCAAAAAAGATCTGCCAATAGAATCTGGTAAATTTCATCAAAGGACATCTACAGTTTCACATTCAAAAAACAATTTTACAAAGATTACATTCAATGTCTTCATTGCCCTTCGGTCCTTCTAGTTTGGCTTCTGTGCAATTTTCATGCTAATGTACTCCCTCTATTTATAAAACTAAGAAAATTTGGTCCCCTAGTCAACTTTATTCTACCTAAAATCTTCATATTCTCATTTTCTACTTAAAATCATTACAAATCGAATCAATTAAATTATCTTGTAATCAGACTTACCAACCAAATTAAATTTCACCAGAAATATAAAAATTAAAAAAAAGAAACTTATTTTCAAACTATAATCTTGCATCTTATCATTTTAAGTTAAACAATTTCAACCACATTTCTTATTTCCAGACTATTAAAAATATTTCATATAAAAAGCCTTCATAAGCGCCCCAAATATTTGGATAAATAGTAAAAATATGAGTTTTTAAAATGGAAAAGAATTAACAAGGAGACCAAATTTTCTTAACTTCAAAAATAATATACTTGATTAGCTCAAAAACAAAACTGAGGGTCTAAAGTTGCACAATGTCCAAACTAGAAGAACCAAAATTCAATTACACCTTTAATAATCATAATTGGTGTTAAAGTACGAGACCTTGTTACCATTGCCTTGACAATCTTCCCAGTCCTTCAGAAGCCTGACAGTAGCACATGAGTTTTGATCTATGGTGACTAAAAAGAATGGGACATCTGCCACATTTTTTTACTATTAGGCAAAGCATACGAAGTTAACAAAGAAACGACAAAACACATTAATTAGGTTACTTCCACGCGTTTTTTGAGGAAAATACGAAATTTATACCTGCTGTTGATTTTGAGCTGCGCCACTCATTACACGCTGCAGAGAGGGATTCAGCCTAGCATTCCACAAAACAAAGAATGTTAAAATCAACAAAAATAAAGTTATGATCAAACAAATGAGTTGGGTTGAGAATAATGAAACACAGAGTACCTCGGCTGCGCTGAACCACTGAGAAGCTGGCTTCAGATTAACAACAGTTGCTGGAGGATCAAGCATGAGAGCCGGGAAAGCAAACCAGTAGTTGAAAGTCCACTTTTTTAGGTCAGCAAAAGAAATAATAAGGAATCTCGAAAGTACTGAACAGTCCTCCACAGCTTTTCCAGTTAGAATATCATCCCATATCTAATATAACAAAAGCAAAAAAGGAATCCCAAGTGAGATGAAAAAAATTAAACTCAATTTATCTTCTCTGGTACTGTCTACATGAATAACGGAATGGAATACTATGTCTACCTTTGCTGCTTCTTTCTTCAGCAGGTCATTCTTATCAAGTGCATGGAAGCTCTCCACAGTATTGGTATTGTAAAGTATCCCCGGAACAGAACACCTGTTCCGGTTGCCGCGGCTCGGTTCTGGAATTAACGATGCCTCGCTCAACTCAGAAGGTAAAGACTCGGATAAAACAGTTAAATGATTTGATACTTGAGAGTGAGAGCAAGGTGCATAAAAGCCTGCGATCAAGACACAGCATTTTGAGATGAATGAAGCTAATGTACAGAACTCATCAAACAGCGTCACATTGCAGATTCATAATTTGTAAAAGAAACTGAAAATACAAAATACGCGCATTCTTTCACAATCTTAGAAGTGGAAACAAAGATAAAAATAGTTATGTTGACATGTAGAGATGAAAGTAAAGAGATGAACCGAATATGTGAATTGGAGAATCGTCAATGCCAAGCTTGTTAAGCTTCAAGGAAGACAATCGATGCCAGAAACCCTCGTCGACGGAGCTCTGCATCGGTGCGAATTGCAGCAAAGGCTCCATCGTTTGTTGTTTCTTCGTGATCGTAGATCTGTCGCTGCTTCGTTGGGTCCCGCTTCAACGATTTTCTAACCGGTTTCAATTCTTCAATTTTCAGCAGAACTCGTCTTCGTGGTTCTGTTCATGGGGATTCAATCGCCCTCTTCAGTCAACAATGAAGCTGTTTGTTTTCATCGTCCAACAAAGAAACTTCTTCTACTACACCTGCTGATCGGCCCATATAGGCTCAGTTTTTTATGGGCCTTCAATTTTATTCTCTCCTTCGGCCCAATAGTTTAAGATGTAAGTACCTTAAAATATAAGTTTAATTTCTTATTTAGTGTCTACATTTTTACGAAATTCACTTGCCTCAGTACTTAAAATAATAGTGTAAATTATATTATATTCTCAGAAAATTTATCAAAATACATTCACTTTCTGGTCAAGAGTATAAAATTCAAACATCATAGTTTGATGGTGTAACTTATTTTTACTTGAGAAGCATAACGGTTCCAATTTGAATTGACTCACCTCTGGATTTGGTAATTTTTTAAAAAATAAAAAAGAAATTTGTACAAAATTTTAACAATGGGTCTATAACAAAATCAGGCAGATATTAATATAATTCATTCTAAAATAATTCATTTGGTTCTTATTTCATTTTAATCCTTATATATACATCTTACATTTGATCTCGCAGAACTGAAAACTATTAAAAATACATAAATAGAGACATAATAAAGGTGATATTGAATGAAAGAAAGAAAAAATCAATTGAAGTTTGTTTTAAGAATCAGACTAATAACTAAACCTTTAATCATAATTCTTTTTAGCTTTTTGTTAAAACGTTAATACATATCTTCACATACGATTCATACAATCACCATTATACCGAGTAGGAAGATGAAGGAAAAAAAAAAGTTAAAAGAAGATCGAGAATAGGAAATTTCAAATTTGGCGAAAATGGCATAAAATACTATTCTCTTTAGTCGTTTGTTACTACCTGTATTTTTGACATTAACAACCAAAATAAATCAAATTTAACGTTTTACACAAGTTAAAACTAAACCCTTTTTTTTATTTTTCAAATTCGTGTAAAAAAGATTGGACTTTCTTTTACATTATCGTATACCAAGAGTTCTCAAACATAAATCTCGTCACCAAAGTAAGCCACCACGAATCAAATCCGTGTTTTTCTAAAATTTCAGAACTTCAGTTCACATGCTAATTTTACATGCATCAACTTGTATGCATAGCTTCGTATATTAAATGGAAGTGGAAACAATCACCTCTGTTGAATTCATAAAAGTATAACTTCCTCAGTTACCACAGACATGAAATTTAAGGATCAATACAATTTCCCACATAACTAATAATCAACAACCAAAAAAGAAAGGGAAAAAACAGAGCAATTCACACCAGTGCATACACTCCCAGCAAGGTGAAATTATCAAAATTGATTTTACAATTTATAACTAGAAACGCTCTAAGACAATGCACCATTCATAAGATACATTCAGCTATGACAAGAATCACTGTTTCACTCAATTAACAATTTATTTAGCACCACTTGGTTGCTCTAGTGGAGGCTTAATGATGCCTAATTGGCCACCATCCTTTGTTGCTAGAGTCGCTGCTTTGATCTCATTGCAGTGATTAATGAATTTGCTAACCTCCTGGTTGAACACAAATTGAACCCAACTTAGTAGAAAAAAAAAAATCAATACTTAAAATATCCACCAAAAAATCCATAAAACTATATCAGGGAACAGTATAGGTCTATCTATAAAAACTATCAAATTGTGATATACTCGCTCTGATGATCATTGAGAAACATATAGAAGTTATGAAAAGCAATTACGAGGAAACCTAATTTGCTGCTAAACAACCATTCCGACCCCCCAATGCAACAACATACCATTCAGAACCATAAAATCCTCAGAACTATGAACACCACAAAGGAATAAAGTGAGTGGGAATTAGAGATGAGTTAAAGGGGCTTACACGATCAGCGTCCATCTCCTTTGTGACCTTGGATGGCTTCACGAATCTCTTTCCTGCGGAAAGAAACGGTAACAGATTATTGCAAAAGATCGTACACTGAAATGGAAGAAAAACAATGTGCGAAAGAGTGAAACCTTTGCGAGTAACAGGGGCTTTCCCATGACGATTGGGAGGAATTGATTTCTTCTTGGCTTTACCCTTGAAAAGATTCGCCTTCTGCGTCATTTATCTCAGAATCTGATTTCTAGGGTTAGGGTTTTAGGTGCAATCGGTTTGGGAATTATGTATGGCTGTGACACACCAAGTTAAGTAATAGGTAACTGTACAGCTTTATATAGTGGATTACTGTGGAAGATAAAGGCAAGGCCCGTGTTACGATGATCACATAATCCACAATTTGCTTTTATATTTTACATTTTATATTGAATTTTCAGGAATTAATATACATTTTAAATTGGATTTTTTCGAATCTATACTTCACACTCTAAAATAGTGATCCTAATTATTTGTTTATAAAACTTAAAATGTTTTCTGATATTATAATCATTTTTAAATCCTAAAAATTATAAAATATAGTTATAACAGTAACTTGACCCCAACAGTGTGCAACATCTAGGAATTAGTGTCTTACTTGTCATTTTTGTATTTAAATGGAAAGGGGAGTACGTTTAGCAAAATTACCTTTTTCTTCTATTAATTGCAAGTTCAAAGTCCTGATATTATGAAGAGAAAATGTTGGATTTAATGCTGTCGAAATTTATTATATATAATTGAATTAATTTGAATTCAAAATAAAAAATGGTGTAAATTGGATCAAAGTAGGTAAGTTTTTCACCAACAGTTTCTATGAATTAACCTATACTCTTTCTTTTTCCTCCACAGTCACATTACCTATCTTATCTATCTCTTCCTAAAATGTTGTGAAATTTTGGGGGTATGATTAAGTGACTTGTGAGAAATTCACTGTAGTAGTAATTTAGTAAATACACAAATATAATAAGCATTTTGATATAATTTTACCAATAATCTCTGCAAGAACATACACCTTCTTTAAATCTGTGAAATCTGGCTCTATCACGCACAATAATCTCCCTTTTATAAACAGTTGATATGATTTTTATCACAGCATGACAATCCACACATATTCTAAGGTTCTTTATGACCTGAATTGGTGTTCCATCACCTGTACTAATTAAACCAAATGCCACGGCCAACTTCTCGCTGTGATAATTAAGCGCATTCTCCTTGTCTTCTTCCCCAATATCATGCAGCACAAGATTAGTCTCTGCTGCATATCCATAGGCTTTAATCCTGAACTTGATCTCATCAAGTTTTGCATATATCTCTTTGGAACTCGAATGACTATGATCAGCATTCACAAACTTGTGTATCCTACCATCAATCTCTGTGTAACTAAATCCTGGCACCTTCCTCACATCCCTAATCTTCATGGCCTCCCTCACTCTCCCAACATCATACCATCTCTGTTGTGCTGCATAAACATTCGATAACAACACAAAATCCCCACAATTGTTTGATCCCATCTCCACCAGCTTCCTTGATGCCATCTCAGCCACTTCCACGTTCCCATGAATCTTACAAGCCCCAAGCAAACTCTGCCAGAGCACCACATCAGGAACCATTGGCATTGAGTTTATGATATCACACGCCTCTTTTATCCTTCCTGCTCGACCTAACAAATCTACCACACTCCCATAATGCTTAACATTAAGTTTCACTCCATACCCCTTCATCATATCAAACAACCTAACCCCTTCTTCCACCAAGCCAGCATGGTTGCATGCACACAATGCAGCAAGATACGACACCGCATCCGGAACCACTCCATCCACAGCCATCTTATCCAAAAGCTCAAGCGCCTTATTGCCATCACCGTTCATCGCAAGCGCCATGATCATAGTGTTCCATGTGACAAGACTCTTCTTGCAGCTCATGCTAACAAACACGGAATAAGCTTTATCAACAAAGCCGCATTTTGCGTACATATCAATAACTGCGTTACAAACAATCACATTGGTGTCTAGTTTCTCGTCCACAACATAGGCATGAATAATCTGGCCATGTTTCAAAGCACCCAATTGTGAACAAGCGGAGAGTGCACCCAGAACAGTTACCTCATTAGGCCGCCACCCCTCGTCCTTCATTCTGTTGAACAAAGCTATAGCCTCGTTGGGTCGGCTTCCTTGAGCCAGCCCAGAAATCATGGCATTCCACGAAGCAATATCTCGCTTTCGCATATTATCAAACACCTTATGGGCAGCGTCAAGATCACCGGTTTTGGCGTACACATCCAACAAAGTGGTCAGCAACAATACGTCAGCTTCGAACCCAAAACGCAGAAGCTGAGAATGAATCTGGGTGGCTTCGGAGAAAGCCAATGCGCGCGCACAGCCCTTGAGGGCGAAGGAGCACGTCAAAGCGTCCACCTTTTGGGGACTGCGTGACATGGCGCGGTACCATGACAGGGCCTGCATCGGTTCTGGGCTTTGGGCCAGGCCTCGGAGAACGGCGTTCCAGTCGTTGGTGGAGGGGCATTGGATTCGCCGGAAAATTTGGCCTGCGAAGGAGAGGTCGCCGGCGGGGGAGATGGAGCAGAGCTCGAGGAGCTTTGACCGGGAAGGGTGGAATTGGAATTTACCGGTTGTAATGAGATGCGCTTGGAGCTGCTTCATGCTAATCAGAGAGCTGCATTTCTGCAACAATGAATCCAATTGATACTGAGCGATCATGCTATCGAAGGAATCACATCTAAATTCAAAATCTTGAGTAAGTATATATTACTTTTGAGTTATATTATTTATATGTTCTATAAATACGCTAATGAAAATATGAGCGCTTATCACAGGTGTTAGTTATATAACATTCGGTAAATATTCTAACATTGATACTATTTTTTTAAGAATTTTTGTGCTGGGTTCTTTGGTTAATAGTATATTAATTATGTCGAAAAATTGTGTTACATGTTCAGTTGAGTTTGGGCTTTGGTTCTGAGTAATTGCAAACAAAGCAAGCCCGAGAGCATTACCAATACATTTCTTTATGATTTTTGTCAAATTATACTGCCTTGTTCTAAACATGATTCAAATCAAACACCGTGAGTTTTTACTTGCGGCAAATGTAGTTGGTAATTAAATCATATAACTCATTATTTTTTTGTTGTTTTACGTAATTTCTTAAGCTTGATTTCGGTTTCACTGTCACGTAGAATGATTAAAAAACTCGATCATAGTTTTAGACTTTTTTTTTTTTTTGTTTCATTAATTAAAAGGAGATCGTATATTCCTTATCTTCTAGCTTCCACTCTTTCGTGAAAATGCACAAATAAATGAAAATTTGAGTGAAGTATATGCATGTAAAGAATACCCTTGAGTGTACTTTTACATAATTCCATGTATATTATTTTTTTGTGCTGGCATGTACGTATACCACGGGCTTCTTCCGACGTAAACAATGAGTGAACAAACTTTAGCAACGATTGAAGTGAACCAACTTTTAACTCTCTTTTTTACGTTGCTTTAATGCTCAAACGAGAACAAATAAGAAAAGTGGTATGGTTAAGGTTAAGCAACCAATATAACAGAAGCAAATCGATGACCAATGTGAAAAGAAATAAAGTTACGCAACAGTTATTAGAGAACTACCAATTTGAATTTGATTCCTTTCAATTCAACTTTAGATGCAAAACACACAAGAACAATAGAGGAATTGCCTCCACAAATGTCTACTAAAGATTTGACTCAATTTCATCTCATGATGCAGCTTTCTGCTAGCTACGAGAGATGGATCTTGTACCTTTACTGGCCACTGCAAAAGATGATAATTGGAGACTCGTGGTACTTGCTGACCTCCGTTATTGCTCAATGTACAATATTGCTTTCAGGAAGAATAAGAAAAAATACAACACACCAACTTTACTTGCAACAATGAATCAACAGAGAAGATTTTACCCAAAAATCTTGTAACTGAAGAACCATTATGCCAATATCTTGTGACTGAAGAACTGTTATGCCTATTCCCGACTCCTCTGGACTCCAACCCAGCGAGCATAATCCACCCACCTGCAAGATACATGCATGTCACAAATTATAAGAAGTGGAAAATAGCGAATTTAGTTAAATGCACAAAGACATATCAAGATAAAGTGACAATCTTACAATAATGAGCCCAAGAAAGTGTTTCCAGTTCTAACAGCAAAGCAAATTGCGCTCAGCACAAGCTTGTGCTGGTGCAGCAAAGGTTCTAGAATTCGTTGTTCAATAACTCCAGCTATTAATTGGTACCTGGAAGAAGACAAAGATCTCCTCTTAGATTCTGTTTCACGCATGCAGAGGATAATTCATTACTATTAGGGTGTGCTCCCTCACTCAATCCGAGAGAATAATTTCATCATATAAGTTATTCATTTCTTTTTTTAAATACCTTAAGTTGCTAGAAACTGACATGTAAACCCCATAGGTAACACTTGTCGATAATACCGGTAAATCCTCCGCCTCAGCGGCAAAAGATTTGTCAACAAGTTTTCTTGCATTGATCAGTGCATTTGTTATTCCTGTACCAATCTGAAAAAGCAGTGCAATTACTCATTCGTACAATACGAGTCCACAATATATCAATTACATGATGCCCACATGAGTTGGTTTATAGGTGGGAGGCTTAGATAATTTGTATGAGATCCTAATTGCAAACCCCATTGCTATAATAATAATAATAATAATAAAAACAATAAAAAAAAAATAGCATGCCCAGATAGATCATAAGACAGGTAATTCATTTATGCCTCCCATTTTAAGCTTACAGGGTGATGTGCTCACAATATTTTCTTTTTCCTATTACGGAAGTTGTATTAGTCTTGTGGACAACAAAAAAGCAGCGAACGAGTATCATCACCCACGTATCTGAGCTCAATGTTCTCTAATCAACTTCATAAAGTATCTTTACAAATTGATTCTGTAAAATCTTGTATAAAAGGTTCTTAGACCGTCCGACATGTATTAGACTATCTTGTGTATATATGTAATAGTCCAAATGAGTAGATTGCCTCATTAGACCGTTTAGTCTCATAGTGTCTACTAAGTTTTGGACAGTTTGACACGATAGTATGTTAAGATCGTCTAGTGTCTATTCAATTATATTTTGAAAAGTACTATTCACGTGTCTTTCTCGTGAGTATACATGTGTCTTATGTGTGTCTATAAATAAGACTTTGTAACTTCAGAGAAATCTGAGTTGTAATCCCTTATCTATAATGAATTCTTCTATGGATGTAGATTGAAGTTTATTAATACTTCAATCGAACCCCGTTATTTCTGTGTTTGCTTTTTTTTTTTACCTTGTATCATCCAACTATTAGGTTAGGATCTCTGTTTTCTAGGTTGCTTGTGTGGTAGACATTTCTGAGTGAATTTGTGAGTTATTCCATAACATGTCTATTCTAAGGTATTCCTTTTTAATTATTCTCACTTTACACATCTTCTAACCATACACGGTTTACTCATATGGCGTCCAGCTGTAAAATCTTAATTCCAGCACTTCAAATAAACTAAGATAAATTTAGTAAGCATGGGGAAGTATGCAAGAGTTGCAAGTTAATTTCCAAATAATGATAGTGTTCCCTGTCTTCATTAGCTACCGAATAATCAATCTTTTCATTAAATTAAAAATAAAAAAGAGGCACACCAAAGGTACTGCTTTACCCTACTGTATTCTTGTGAACATTCTTAAATCCCCGCAAAATAATATCAACAATTGGAAGATGGTAACAAGAGCAATAAAAAACAGCAAAATGGCGTTTGTAATGTATGGTCAAGAGTAAGTCTGGTGGCCGAATGATTTTAAAAGAGAATTCACCAATCATCATAAACTAGAAGAAGCGGAAACATGTATTTCAAAGCATCTAAGAAGTTAAATTACCAGTGATGCACTAGTCCCAACAGCAAATAGCTTTGCACCGTTACGCTGCATAAGAAATGTTGTTAAAAACCGTCACTGACAAATAGCTGCTTGAATTTCTTAGGATCCAACACGTACCACTATAGCACCTATTCTCTGGATGAGTGTATATGAGGTTCCGGCCAAAGCCACCTGTTGAGTGTTTACGAAAAATTAAACCCAATCACACAACGAGTGTAATTTTAAAAAAGTACAGTATTTATCAAGACCAAAAATAATAAAATAAACAGAAGCAGATGAAGAGTAGTTTGAACAGTGTTAACCTGAAAAGCATTTTCAGGGCAGCCATAGAAGAATTTAGCAACAGTTCCAGCACTAACAGCAGGTGGTGGTCGGAGAGAAACTGTGGGAGCAGGAAGCCACACAAGCATAAAATCCGCTACAATGGCCATTATCTGTTCATAATTAAACGATACAGTGATTAATGTTTTATTTGCACTGCATAGAAAACTCAGTTTTACAGAACATAAATGTAATGTACTAAGCAGGTTCAAGGAATTGAAGGAACACGCCTACCACATCGGCACAAACAAAATCAAGCTCCTTACTAAAATTTTCTTTGCGCTTCTCCAACTCCGCAGCAGTCTGAAAAGCAAAAGTGATAATTATTACAACCAGTGAACCATGCACCACACTGAAATAGTCGAATACATAAAAATGGGTGAAAAATTATGGTGTTCATCGAAATATTACAATGCAGGGAACACTCTATCTAGTACAGAGCACATTATAGCATGTGGTAATTTTGGTCTACCTCATGCCATATCTAATGCATGCAGGATAATATAGTTTAAGAAAGGTGAAATTGCGAAAAGGAACCTTAGTAAAGATGCCAACACCGCATTCCATGGCAACCTTGGCAAGGAACAAATCATCCCCCAGCAACCTCTCCTTGAACCCTCCGAAATTCAACAGCCACCGCAACACCGCCGATTTCTCCAGCTCGAAGAACCTCTTCAAAATCGACCCCGGTACTCGCCCCGCCTCAACCGCCGCCGCTAAATCCGCCGGCAATTTCTCCAGCGGCCGCCCTGCCTCCGCGAGAACCAGGAGCGCCTCCTCCCTGTTACGATCCCTGTCTTCCGATTCCCCGTCGCCTCCGCTTCCTCCTCCTCCACCTCCACCTCCACCTCCTCCATGCCCTCCTCCGGTCCCTCCGCCGTGTGCCGATGCAATAATGGAGAGTGCCGGAGAACGAAGCGATGTGAATAGCGGAGCGTAGGCATAAGAGTTTGTGGTACGCAATGAGAGAGTGAAGGAAGGTAGCGGCAGAGAATAACCGTTTTGCAGAGAGAATGAGCGCGCGCCGGAGAAGTTGGAGAAGGAAGCCACAGCCATTGCAGTTGCAGTTGAAGTTGGAGGGTGCGTGTTGAGAGAGAGAGTGACCGTTAAAGGTAGAACTTTG
>Ga0099823_1007137_pt1 | contig 11317 bp, 6 predicted proteins | sample CowpearedBW_FD_76831 | JGI IMG/M metagenome (GOLD analysis project Ga0099823, IMG submission 76831) | Root nodule microbial communities of legume samples collected from California, USA - Cow pea red BW | ecosystem: Host-associated > Plants > Roots > Nodule | place: USA: California | collected... | reverse complement strand
GTTGGGGGTTCGATTCCCACTGGCAACAACCCACCCAGTATGAATGGACGGAGAAGGGTGAGGGGTTGGGGTGCATTGGGCTGCAGTAACCTGACATGGTCTGGCGGGCCAGGGGTGTTACAATTTTGATTTACAAGTCAGAATTCAGTTTATCGGGAACCGAATTCTAAACGTGATTGGTGAACTAGTTGGTCGAAATACCCGAAATTCGGTTTGAGTTTTGAGTTGTTTTTCTTTTATTTTTGACTTATTTAAAATTGGAAGATGGCAAAAAGAAAGTAAATTATGAAAGGGTAAATGGATAAGTATATGGTTAAGTAATTTAAGCTTTTTTTTTTAAACTTTGTAAAGTAGCGATAATTAGTGCATTGACTTGAAATTAGAAATTAAAGTTGTTGTTTAATAAATTAAAGTTATTAAAATTAAATTTAATAAATAAAGGAAAAAATAATTAAGTAAAAAAGTTGTTGTTTAATAAAAAAATGATTAATATATGTGTAGTAAATTAACAATAATAAATGAGATTGTAAGACTCACTTTTTCTGCTCCTTATATTTAAGGGCATGCCTTAATCAGTTAGGCCTAAGGCTAGTCCAAAGGGTGCCGAAAACCCCTAAACCAGCCCTAACCCCTCTCTTTCTGCACTTTTCAGAAAAATAGTTTCCCATCCCATCTCCCTTTGCTGCTTTGTGAGCTCTGCTAGGGTTTGGCTCCCACCCTTCTTTGAGCTAGAAGAAACCCATTTTATTTCACGTAAGTTGCTTCTCAACCCGTACCCTCTCTTTTTCTAAGCTCTGTTTTGTGATTCCCACATTGCTGCCACTGTTCCCAGCTCTGGAATATGCTCCCGGAGCGGTTGTGCTCGTTGGCTTAGGTGTCGGCGTCTTGGGCTAGCTTTTTTTCCAAGTAAGGGAAGCTAGAACTCCTTTTTCTTTGAAATACAGTGTATTTTTTTTCATTCTCGAATGAGTATGTTTGATTGATGTGACGCTATTTTTTTTCTACACTGCACACTTTTCATAAAATGAAGGTTCCTACTGGTCCTTCATTTTTTTAACAGCTGATCCTTAACACATTATTGTTGACTTTGACTGGTCCAATCTTGAATTGGAGCTCTGTAGTGAGAGTAGGTTTTATCGCAAGGTCACTGTAGTTTGATTGTTGACAACACTGCACACTTTTTGTAAAATGAAGGTTCATACTTTGTTAACCGTTGGATCGAGCTGATATTTTAACAGCGGATCCTTAACACAGAGTTCTTAACTTTGACCGGTCTGATCTTGAATCGGAGCTCTGTGGTGAGAGTAGTGTTTATCGCAAGATCACTATAGTTTGGTTGTTGACAACATTGACCTTTGTTGCTTGTTTGATGCATAACTTTCTTTATAGTTATTCAATTAAGTCGGCTCTTGTTTCATTTAGATCTTGATTCAATCATATTTAATTTGAATATAAATACAAAATTTTTGGAGCTTTACACAAGCTGTAGTTTTATTTCTAAAATTCCAAAATCGTTTGCATAATGTGTTGTTAAGTTGGATTTCTATGTTAAAGCATGAGATGAGTGAATATGCATGAGTAAAATGGCTTCTATGTTGTGAATGATGAGTTTGGCATGATCTTGGCATGTAATGAGTATGGGATGGTTGGTTATAAAAGTGACATGGAATTGGTATGAGCAATAATGTTATATTGATTGATGGAACATGATGTTGGTGTGGTCAGCACGTAATTCCATGATAGTTTCATGGTGGTGCCTCATTTGTCAGGACGTAATTTCATGGAACTCTAGGTGAGATGTCATGGTGGTGCCTCATTAGTCAAGACGTAATTCCATGTTGGTTGCGTGGTGGTGCCTCATTTGGTCAGAACGTAATTCCATGACCGTTGTTAGTGCGAGTTCATGGTGGTGCCTCATTTATATAATTTAGTGAGGATTCAAGGTAGGGATTTTGTCCTGACACTCTAAAGAGTCAGTTAGTCTCACGTAGAGCCTATTGACTCAAGTGGTGAGAGTAGCAGGAGGTTTGGAACACTTTAAGGCTAACCTTGTGCGTAGGGGAATGAAACACTGTAACAAATAGCTCGGTAGAGCTGTAAAGGCCACCACAAGTGCAAGCATCAATTGAATTTGACTAATTATATGTATCTGGATGAATCGTATCTTGAGTCTTAGTGTATTGTGTGTAAGTCATAACATGATTGGTTGAAATATGCATCTTGGATTATGAAAGTGCATGTAACTGTATGATAAACCATTTTCTACTCTAGCTTACCCTTTCTGCTTGTTTTTATGTTATGTGTGTGGTTTTCTCTCTTTGCGATGATTATCAATTTATTGATGTGAGCAGATGCGAGAACTCCTCGTGATCGTGAGGGTGATGGAGATTCTGCTGCCTAGTTCATCTTGGATCAAATCCTGCTTGTCTGAGTTTTCTTTAGGATTGTAGCCCATGTATTTGTCTACCTCTTGGGCAATTATTTTAAATATTGTTGACCCTTGAACTCTATTTTGTATTGGCATCGTGGTGTGCCTCAATATCTCATTTTTAGTTCCTTAGATATTTGTAAGGAGTGACGTTATACTCTTTGACTCAACTTCTTATATTATTTTGTGCAATGTTTTCATTTAATTATTTTAATACTTAAATGGGACGTTACAGAGATTCTTTAAGAAAATTGATTTTAATTAAATTTGACAAATATATATTTTTATGGTTAAAGAATAATTTATAGTTGACGAAAAAATAAGTGAAGTAATGATGAAATAATTTTATGTTGAAATCATGTTTTGAAGGAAAAGATAATTGGTTTTGTTTATTTTAAGGTTTTATTTCATTAATTAAATGTAAAGATATAATTCATTAAATATATTTAATGTTATTATTTTAATAATTGCAATGTGAAGAAATGAATTATTTGTATTTTGATTATATACTTAAATTTTTTGAGTGGTTATAGGTATGTATATATTAGTAATAGAATGCAAAAAAACATATACTATAGAAATATAGTGAGTACGTAAAGATGGAATGAATTAGAAATTCAAGAAATAAAATACTTTTAGACTAACTGTGAATATATTTAACAGCAAAATGAAAATTAAAAATAATTATTGGAAAGCAAATAGACCTAATTGACTTCACTTAAAACAATAAAATCAAACAAATAGACTATAACATTTGTCTATATTTTATAACCGCTTTTTCGTTAATATAGTTGTAGGATTCAATATCTTCATATTCTTTAGTAGGTGTATATCTCTTATTTGGATGAACAATTCAATGCATTTTCAATTGTGGGAACGTAACATGAATGCGTCTAGACGTTGAATTTTTTCCAACGGTTGATTATTCGTGAAACATCAATATCATATTTGATTTGTACCTTATCATGAACAAGGTGGTTATTAACTACCCTTCCTAAACGACTGTAGTTAATTTCAGTGACATTTTTACGGTCTCCACAATTTAATTTTTGTTTTACTTTTTCTAAAAGTTCATTAAATGTGCAATTGTGTCGGATTGAGATGGGGGTATCTGATTTTCAAGTGAGACCATAACCACATGGACTTTCCACGATGGTTGCCCCATTAAGAGGTGTTCCGAAATAAACTATTGTTGGTGAACGCACGACGGGGTTTGGGTTCACGTAAGAGGCTAAAGAGTTTGATTTAGTGGACTAGTAAACGTAAAACTTACAAATAATCTTTTGTAAGACGTCATGATCTGTTACTATTTGAGTAACATCATACGTAATGACTCCTTATTCATTCATTGTGGGCCTTCGAAAGTACAATTTGTTGCTAGATGAGTTGGTTTGAATTCATAGAGTTGTGCATATTTTTTCCTAAAGGAGGTTGAATGTTTAGTTTTTGGTATTTGAAAAAGTTTTGAACTTTGATAGTGAAACTACAAACCATCTTCACATTCTGTGATTTCCCCATTTGTAAATAAGGTTGTGAGGTAGGAATTTGAATAGTTTTATGCCTCGTTTATGCCAAAGTTCTCCATCTATTGATGTTTAGAGAGAAAGGAGTGGTTGGATTTATTAGGCAAAGTAACAATGTGATAGGTTGTGGTTGAACTGTTTTGTACAATGTTAGTATTTATAGGGGAGCTATTTTAGGATTTATGAGGTTGGGTTCTTGAACATGTTTGACATGATTAACAAATAAAGTTGATAAGTCCAGTCTATGTGTCAGAGTGCATGTGAAATTATTGATTAGAAGATTGAGGCAATCCATCTCCCAATACAAATCAGATTGATGTCTGATGAAAGTTGCATTATTAGGCACACTTACCTAGTAAAATTGAGAAATCTTGTCTTTATGACATAATGCATGTGAAATTATTAATTGAAAGACCGAGTCAACACATCACCCAATACAAGTCAGATTAAAGTATGATGAGAGCTAATGTGGTATGACCATCAAGAAAAACCTTTGTCAAAATGCCATGGCCTACCAAGAAGAATGTGGGTTGCTTCCATAGGCACTACATCACATAATACCTTATCCTTGTAAGTCCCAACACTACAAAAAAACATAGTATTACCGGCGAATACTTACCGACGGAACAAATTCCCTCAAAAATTTTTCTTTAACGACGGATGTGTATGCTGAATTTACCAACGGATGTATCCGTCGATAATTCAGTGAGAATATATAGTGGACCATTGATATGTTGGTAGTATCGTCGATAAAGGAGTTGACCTTTACTAACGACCATATTCGTCGGTAAATCCTTCGGTATGTCAATCGAGAAAAAACTTAAACATTTCAGATTCCCTCCCCTAAATCAGATCGTTTTCCCCTAACATCACAATTCTCACCCCTCTCCCAATTCTTTGCCTTCTCTCACCCCAGCCTCTCGCCCCTCCTAGAAGAAGCTTGCCTACTGTTGGCGATCCGATCAGAACGAAAGTGTCACTAGCGCCAGCACCCTCAACGCTACTCGCACTTTCTACTCTCAGTAATCCCTACCATCGGTACAATCTTCACGCTGACACATTGTTGACGGACGGAGAAATTGTTGGTGAGTGTTTTTCTTCTTCTTTTGGCCATCCAATCCATCTCGTCTGAATCCTAAAGTTTTTTGTAGGTTGAGAACATCAGAGCTGCGAATCACTACCAAGGGAGGCTAGGATGTTCGCGTGACTGGGGTTGCGAGAGAGGCTGCTGATTTTATGGTTGCATCGTCGAGGAAGGTAAGTGGCAATGTTTGAGAATGCACCCACTGCCAAATTTGTGTTCTATTCTTAAATTCTGAGATTGTAACCGTTCTTAGCTTGTGTTTCTTATGTGATGGTTGTTTGGTTATGAATGAATTCTTGTGGTTGCATCTAGCTTGTGGATAATTCATATAGGCTGCTAAAACATATAGGTTATGTTATGGTTGTTTTTGGCTCATGTGCATCACGGTCACCCACTTCAGATTTTGTAATGCTCTACTTTTTATGCATTTGCTAAGTTCGGTTGTAAAATGTTGATACTGCCTAGTAGTGTTTAGTGCATGTGTTTATTAGGGTGGTCATGCATTTAAAGTGTTAGTGTTTGAGATAGACTTAGGGTAGATTTATTCACTTGGGGCTTAGGGAATGCTTAATAGCAAGGTTTGATTAACTTCTGCTGCACATAATTTAATCAAATTGTTTCTAACTTGTTTAAAGATTTATAAGGTGATTTTGGCAGATTTATGGAGTTCTCCACTCCCTAGTTTGGCAGATTTATGGAAACCTGCCGCACATAAATTCTTTTTGTCTTTGTATAAATTTAATTTGTCACATGTTTGTTGCTTTGTCTGAATTGTTGCAGATTTACTTATTAATTATGTTTGTTTCTAATTGCACTTTAGAATTGGAAATGTTGTGCCTAGCTGAGAAATTTTGGTTTATTTGATTTGTTAGGTGCCAAATTGGTTGTGATTAATTGGAGAAAGACTATTCTCGAATTAGACTTCAATTGGGTAGTCTAGGTGATTCAATTTTGGTGATTCTAGTATGAGCTATGAACATATTGTTTTGAAGAAGCTTTGATGTCTTTGGTTTGTGTGTTAAAGCTAGTGTGAATTGTTAAATTGATGATTTGCTTTCTGTTTTGAGTGTTTTATACAGCTAATAACACACCTAGTTGTCAACTAGCTACTCTAGTTAAAAATACCTAAGAGTCAATACCAAAAGCTAACTAAACTAACTATGTTTTGTGGAATGGGTGTTGATTTCATGACATTTTTGCTATATTCCAATCCCTTTTAGTGTTCTTGAGGGCTTCCGACTCTCGTATCACCAATCAAGCCTTCATATTTGAAAGTGAACCTTAAGCTCAAACTTCCATTCTAGAAATTCTCTTAAATTTTGCTTCATCTTTGTGCGCAGCTGCTGGATGCCACGAATTCAGATTTCCAATCAACTTTCAACCATTATTCAGAATGTTTTATCCTGCACACAAGTTACCAAATACGAGTTAGTCTTTTATTCACCTAATGGAATGAAAACTAGACATAATTGAATGCACTAGATTCATTAACTAAGCTAATTCTATGTGCTAAGCCTAGGGGTCGTATATGCTAACTAATGATTATGTAAACTATAAAACTAACTCATAAACTCTAAACTAAACTTAACTCTAAACTAAACTTTACTCTAAAACCAAACTTAGGTATGAAACTAATATCAAAACTAAGCTAGAATTTGGAAAAAGATAAGAAACTATGTAAAGACATTATAAGTGCTAAGAAACTAAACTAAATTTTAGGAACATTAAATCTGCCTATAATAATTTAGAAACTACACTACTTAAAAACTAATTATAGCAGAGTAATAGGAGAACATTAAACAAGAAACCTTAATCTATGTAGACTAATTCATCCAAGTTTAAAATAGTCAAATAACACTAGAATTAGTCCACTTATTGCTGAAAAGTATGTAGCCTATCCAAACCTAGAAATCCTCCCTAAAGTAACCTAAAACTAAAACTACTCTATAAATCCTACTTTATCTATTTACTTCCTAAAATTGAGTAAGTATAGCATAATTTCAGTATCTAGAGCTAAGGCACTAGTTTAAAACTACTCTAGAAATGTATAAAATTTTAATTGCACTAAATCTATATAAGAAAGTGTAAATCAATTGTGAAACCTAGTTTAAAGTAGTCAAATAAAGCTATGGATCAACTCATATTCTAAAATCTACATAAAACTCAAATTCTAGTATGTATACTACTTTTTACAAGTTTAAAACACTCAAATAAGACTACAATTAATACTAAATGCTGAAAAGTTCGTATACTAGCTCCCAATTGCACACAATTTTTATCAATTTAAACCTCTTTCCTCAATTTCTTCTCATTCTTTTCTACTGCACTTTGTTACTCTTATCTTCTAACGTATCTTACCATTGAAGGTTTGTAAGATATGAAATAGAAATTGGTAATCAAAGGTTTCTTTTCATGTTTGACTTAAGTAGTAATGGGTTTATTACTTAAGTCCCATGTTCTTTCACTACCACAAAACATGGCTGAAGTTTCCAACCACCATCGTTGGGTGTATGACCATTGTTACAATGGTAGGAGAGGCTTGAAGGAAACTTTTTGTGATAGAAGTTGTGTTGGGAAAAGCATAAGACAAGCTAATGTTGAAGCAAGATTTTGATGATGATAAAGAAACTTAAAAGCCATTTGGAAGACAATATGAATACAAGTGTTTTATGTTTAAAGTTATCTTGTAAAATTTTTTAAGGTGCTTAGAATAGCTTAGAATCAACAACCAGACCGTAACTCTTCCATTTTTGTAAAAACCAATGTGATAATCGATTATCACTTAGGATAATAGATTATCCTAAGTTGAGTTAAATTTTTTAGAAACACACTGGAATAATCGATTATCATCCCAGATAATCAATTATTTGCTCAAAGTTTTTATTTTCAGAAAACACATTGGAATAATCGATTATCTCTAGTGATAATCGATTATCCCTGTCAGTTTGAACGTGACTGTTCAATTTTTGACCTAATTTTTGAAACCCTTATTTAAGGAACTGTAGAGCTACTTCAAAACTTACCTTTTTGAGAAGCTAGAGTGCTAGCTGTGACTACAAAGAGAGTTCTCAGAGGGTTCTCAAAAGAGCTTTGAAAAACCTAGTGTGGGTAAAGCGATAACTTTTTCTAAGAGGGTTTTTAGGAGATTTAGTGCTGTTGTTGTTGCTAGGAAAGCTAGGTCAAGTTCTCTGTGTGATTCAGAGAAAGGTTGTTCATCTCTTGTGCCTTCAAGAGAGGTGTTTTCTTTTCCCTATTATCTTGTTATCTGATTGTAATATGATATTTGTTAGTGATTGAGTTAATCTATTTATTTGAAGAGATTAACAACTAAATGTAGGATCTTTTGAAGAGATTAATCTATTTATTTGAAGAGATTAACAACTTGTGTTAAATCTTCATCCCTATCTCTTTATTATATCTATTGTTGAATTTAAAGGAACTAATATTAAATTCATCGGTAAATTTTTAGAAAAATCTTTAAGTATTAATTTTAATATTAAAAACCAATTCACCCCTCTTGGTTTTTGTTGAAAAGCTAAACATTCCGCTGCGTGATACCAACAATTGGTATTAGAGCTTGCTTTGATAGTTTTTCAAATTTTTCGACAATGGTTTGGCAAAACCAAACTTTCGCTGAGTGTGCGTCTATCAACAAACCTCCTCTTTTTACTGGAGAAAATTATCCCTTTTGAAAAGTTAGAATGCAAATATTTTTGGAATGTGTTGATAGGGGTATTTGGGATGCTGTCTTAAATGGTCCATTTGTGCCTGTTAATGTTGTTAATGGAGTGCATGAACCAAAGCCATTCTCACAATGGACTGCAGATGAAAATAGACGAGCTTAGTACGATGTTAAAGCTAGAAATATTATTTCATCTACTTTGACCCTTGATGAGTTTTACAGGATCTTAGTCTGCACTAGTTCACGTGATATGTGGGCAATTTTGCGAGTGACTCATGAAGGAACAGACGATGTAAAAAGGGCATGCAACAACTTGTTGATTCAAGAATACGAAATGTTTCATATGCAACAAGGAGAAACCATCTATGATTTGTAGAAACGATTCACACACATTGATAATCGTCTCACGAGTCTAGGTAACACTTTTGACACTGATGAATTAAATTTAAAAATTCTTAAATCCTTGAGTAGGACTTGGCAACCAAAGGTGACAACCATAACGAAGTCACAAAATCTTGCAACGATGACAATGGCGGCTCTATTTGGAAAACTAAGGGACCATGAGCTTGAACTGGGTAGATTAAATGAAGAAGAAGATCTTGGAAGAAAGAAAAATATTGCCTTTAAGTATGAGGTCAAAAAAGGCAAAAAGCACAAAGAAGAAGAAGACTCTAATCATGATGAGAATATGAGTCTAATGATTAAAAAGTTTAGAAAATTCATGAAGGCCAAAGGTAAAAATCAATTCAAAAGCAATAAGAAGGAAAATCAAGGATCATCCTCAAACTTCAAGTGCTATGGATGTGGAGAAAATGGACATGTCAAGGCTGATTGCCCAAATTCAAAGAAAAGTGAAGAAAAGAAGGGCAGAAAATTCTTTTAAAAAGAAAGCATACATAGCATGGGAAGATAATGCTTAAAGTACATCAAACGCTAGTGATTCTGATGAGGAAGAAGCAAAGTTATGTTTGTTGGCTGATCATGATGTCTCTGACAATGAGGTAAGTTCTACTTGCAATGAAAATGATTATGATGATCTTTATGATGCATTTCAACAATTGCTTGTTAAATCTAGCATATTAGATACTGCTCATAGGAAATTAAAATATGAGTTTAAAGAATTACAAAACAAATTTGAAAATTCTCTTGAGGAAGAAGAAATTTTAAAGAACAAAATTTCAAATTTAGAAAACAAAGAAAAAGAAATTGTTGAATGTGCTTCCTGTAAAAGTTACATGTTTGATATATGTATTTTGGAAAAACATCTTGAAGATGCATTAGAAATTAAAAATTCTAAAAAGGTTTCTCTTAAGAAAAATTCAAATAAGAACATGCATGCTCATAATTGTAATAAGAAAAGTAAAACTAAAAGAACTCGTAGAGTCTGGGTAGAAAGAGGAATTGCTTACTCTATGAATGCATATGCATGTACTGCTACTTATTTTTGTTGTATGAAAAAGGGTCATACTCCAAACAAGTGCAACATTAAACATTTTGTTGTTCCAAATGGGAAATATCATTGGGTGCCTGTTCATAGGTAGATATTTTTTTTCTAACCCCAAGGACCCAAACAAGTTGTTGGGGACCTAAATAAATTGTTTTCTTATTTTGCAAATGACTTCTAAATCCAGGAAATCAATGTGGTATCTTGACAATGGTTGTTCAAGGCACATGACTGGAGATAAAAGGAAGTTTAAAAACTTTAAAAGAAAGGAACAAGGATTTGTTACATATGGGGATAACAACAAGGGAAAAATACTTGGAACGAGTGATGTCGATGGAGGAAATACATTGGAGATCAAGGTTGTGCTATTTGTGGAAGGACTAAAGCACAATCTTCTCAATATAAGTCAATTATGTGATAAAGGACTCAAAGTCATCTTTGAGAGTGACTACTGCACCATTCATCAAAAGGACTCTAAGGAAATCGCCTTGAAAGGTATGAGACACAATAACATCTACTTGATTGATCTTGATAATGCATCATCTAATGATATAACTTGTTTGGTTGTTATAGAAGAAAATCCATGGTTGTGGCATAAACAAGCTGCTTATATTCATATGCAACATTTAAACAAACTAATCTATAAAGAATTAATAATTAGATTGCCAAAAATAAAGTTTGAAAAAGATAAACTATGTGCTGCGTGTCAAAAATGAAAACAAGTAAAATCATCATTTCATTCAAAAAATGTGATTTCTACATCAAAGCCATTAGAACTTTTGCATATGGATTTGTTTGGTCCTTCTAGGATAAAAAGCTTTGGGGAAAATTACTATGCTCTTATTATTGTTGATGATTACTCAAGATATACTTGGACTTTCTTTCTCATATTAAAAAGTGAGGCTTTTAAAGCTTTTAAGAAATTTGCAAAAGTAATTCAAATGAAAAAGATTTGAAAATTAAAGTTTTGAGAAGTGATCATGGAGGGTAATTTCAAAATGAATTGTTTGAAAAGTTTTGTGAAGAAAATGGGATTATGCATAATTTTTCTGCACCTAGAACTCCTCAACAAAATGGAGTTGTAGAAAGGAAAAATAGATCCTTAGAGGAACTAGCTCGCACAATGTTGAATGAATATGAAGTGCCTAAATATTTT
>Ga0099823_1007136_pt1:5000-11317 | contig 11317 bp, 9 predicted proteins | sample CowpearedBW_FD_76831 | JGI IMG/M metagenome (GOLD analysis project Ga0099823, IMG submission 76831) | Root nodule microbial communities of legume samples collected from California, USA - Cow pea red BW | ecosystem: Host-associated > Plants > Roots > Nodule | place: USA: California... | reverse complement strand
GACTTGATCATCTTGTGAGAGGCCCATGTGAATCTTTCTCATCATGCTTCTAGTGATTGGGCCTTGATGTGGGCTTGGGCTTGTTGATGCACTTGAGCTTGGGCTTGTTGGGGTCACATCAAGTTTGAGAACTGTGAAACTCTCTATGAAAAAACTTTGAAAACCTAGTGTGATTAGATTGTGTAAATTTCACCAAGTGTGATCTTAGGTGATAAGGAAGTGTTTTTTTTGCTAGCTATAGTTGTTTATCCTTTGTGTGATTTAAAGGAGGTGTTCATCCCTTGTGGATTTCAAGAGAGGTGTTTCTCATCTCTTATGGCTTCATGGGAGTTGCTTTATATCCTAAATTGTTCTTACTCCTATTTGTAATCTCAATTTATTTTAGTGTTTAGTTAATCTCTCCCTTTAGAGTGATTAACAACTGGATGTAGGATTTTTTGATTTGAACAAGTATAAAATAACTTGTGCAATTTTCTCTTTTCCTACTCTCTTTAAGAGTTATTACTATAAAGGAAAATATTTTCTTGTAACTCTGATTTTAAAGCATACATTTTTATTAAGAAACCATTTCACCCCCTCCTGCCTTCTCTTGTTTTTTGTCAAACGTAAATATTTTGTTGTGCAACGATCCTAACATAGTAAACTAAAATTAATTTAACTTGATAAATTAAAGAAATTTATACCCATAAAAAAGTGGTTCCATAGAACGTAAACCTCACCACATCACCGATACAGGTTTGTCTCTTCTTGTTGGTGCTTTTCTTCCTCGTAAGTTTTGGGGTGAAGCTTTCTCCACTTTGTACATATTAGTAAGGTTTTACCTACCAATGTTTTGAATGAATCTTTACCTCATGGAATATTATTTCATACAAAACCCAAACATTTTTTTGAAGTATTCGGTTGTGCTTGTTACCTTCTACTACGATTATATAATAAAAAAAATTTGATTTTCGGTATTCGCTTTACCTATTTTTAGGATACAATGCATAACATATAAGATATATGTCTTTTTCAGTATGAAAAAAATTATATTTCACACCATGTGATTTTTAATGAAAACTTTTTCCCCTTTTAATGTTTTAATTACAAGTTTGGTCAACCTATGTTGTTTACATATCTAGGTTCTCCAACGTCTCTTCCCATAACTGTTATACAACATATTTCTATTAATGATTTTAGTATTCAACATTTCTACTAATAGCCCTTTTATATCCCAAAACAAAAATAATAATATTGTTTCACTTGTTAATGGCTTTTCCACCTTGATTATTCCTTCTTCTTATGCAAATACCATTGATTTATCCTTTTCACTAGTTCATAATATTCACCCTATGATTACTCGTGTCAAGGCATTCTTCAAACCATACATTTTCCCTACCTATATTTCTTATAACTTGACTAAGTTGTATATTATTAAAGATGCTCTAGCTAATTTTGCATGGTTCAATGCTATGTAAAAAAGAGTATAACACTCTTGTTCAATATAATACTTGGATTTTCACTGACCCACCCTCTGGTGGTAGCATAGTTGGATGCAAATGGGTGTTCAAAAATAAGTTCAAGGTTGATGGATCTTTTCAACACCCCAAATCTTAACTTGTTGCCAAGGGTTGTCATCAATTGCAGGTTTATATTGCAATGAAATGTTCAGTCTTGTTGTTAAGCCTACCACGATTCTTATTATCCTTGCTCATGCTCTCTCTTCCAAATGGTCAATACATTAAGATGATTCAATAATGTATTTTTGCATGACGACCTTTAAGAAATTGTGTATATGCAACAATCTCCATGGTTCATCTCTTCCAATCCAAAATAGGTATGTAATCTTACCAAATCCATTTATGATCTAAAATAGGCTCTACAATTGTTGTTTCACAAAGTTAGTCAAACTCTGTCAAACTATGTATCTCTTCAACTAAAAAGTGACCCCTCTCTTTTTATAAATTTGGATTAACATATACTATGTTCATCTTAATACACATTGATGATTTTATAATTATTGGTAGTTTTGTATTTGAAGTTTCTTCTCTTATTTCTTTATTAAATAAACATTTTGCTTTAAAAGATATTGGTCCCTTCCTCTTTCACAAACACCATGAGTCTTCATCTTTCACAAACAAAGTATATCAAAGAACTTCTACATCAAACACATATGTCAGAAGCTAAATCTCCTCCTCAATACAAGAAGAACTTGAGGAGGAGACTTTACAATTCAAAGGGCATAAAGAGATGAAGATCATTAGTTGGCTTAGAATAGAATTATAGAATAGTTTAGGCAAATAAAAGTATTTTTAATTTTCTTTTAAATTTTTAAATAGTTTGTTTCTGGTTTTGAATTTTCATGTTATTTTTGGGCCTGATGTCTTTAGGCTTTGTTTTAGGGTTTCTTAGGTGGCTTAAACATTTATTCCTATATATAGGGGCACTAAATACATTTGTAGACACCTTGGATGGTCATTATATGAAAATTGGTTTTTCAATAAGAGAGGATTCTCTTGGTTATTGTAATAGAACTCTAATTTGATTGAATTCTTTGTGACGAATCTTGTAAAACAATTTAGGATCTTGAAGATTTAAGATTCTCATAGAATAAAACATAATAGAGCATTAACCTTGATCCATAAGAGATCTTATGAGAATGTGTTCTTTAATTTGTTTGTTCTCCAATCACCGTTTCTAATCTATCTCTTTGCTTTTTTTTCTCCTCTCACATGTTCTTGATGATTTAATGTGAAAGAACCTTATGCCCAAAGACAGAACCTCAATCCCTTTTATAAACCAACGTCCATCAAGTTGGTTTTTATTTTATCTTTATTTTATTTTATTATCACTTCCCATGATAACCAATAGGTCCTTATATTTTATTAAATCACAATTGGGTCCATCACAATATTTCAAAATGAGTCATATAATAGAATTAATTCGTCAATTGACTTTAACATTCTCCCACTTGACTCATATGATGTCATAACATTGTATGATTTAATAATATAAACATAATGTGCATTAAAGGACCTTACATAAATTGGTTCCATCATTATTCATAATTAAATATATAGAAATAATAAGAGTCATGACGGTCACACATCAGTCAATCGACATGGTCCCTTCCATGTACAATTGTATCATCATTTCCTCCTTAATATGACCTTAAAACCAAAAGTCCATAAGGGGTTCAAACATAATGCCATCTTTCAATAACAATAACATTACATAATTTGTTTTCTTCATCATAATTTGCATGCATAAATATAAAGAAGAAAACACAAATTTCATAAACTTATACATTAAAGAGCTTAGAGTGTCACATAAACATTAATAATATTAACATTCAAGATTTAACATTCACTAGTATACATAATGCCCATATTTTTTACATTGCCAACATACAATTTGGACAATAACCTTTTTATCAAAAGGTCATCAATCATAATATCTATGCTAATATGTTCTATTAACACTCTACATTTTTAAACTTCTTCCTTAATGACAAAGTATTTCAACTTTATATGTTTAACACATTTGCAATACTTGTCATTCTAAGAAAAAAAGACTGCTACGGAATTATCACAATAAATTTTTAGCTGCTTGGAAATAATGTCGACTACTTCAAGTCCTGAAATAAAATTTTACAACCAATTAGCCTGAACTGTGGCATCAAAGCATGCCACAATGTCAACTTCCATAGTGGATGCAACAATGATAGATTGCTTCGTGCTATGAAATTACTCCTCCGGCTAAAAGATACATATAACCAAATGTAGAATTTCTTGTATCCATATGACAAATTCTGAATCTATATAACCTATCACCTTAAGGTGATAGGATTTTCTATAAGTAAGCATGTGATTCTTTGTTCCTTGAAGGTATCTTAAAACTTTCTTTGCAGTTTTCCAATGCTTTAGTCCTGAATTACTTTGGTATCTACCAAACATACCAACTACAAAGCTTATATATGGCCTCGTACATGTTTGAGCATACATTAAACTCCCAACAACAGATGCATATCTTCCATCTATTTTTGTTCCAAATCACTCTTTGGACATTGCGTGAGACTAAACTTGTCTCCTTTCTGTATTGGAATAGGAGATGTTGAACACTTATCCATTCTGAATCTCTCTAAAATTTTATTAATATATGCTTATAGACAAACCTAATAGTCCTTATGATCTATCATGGAATATTTCTATTCCTATCACATAGTATGTCTCACCCATATCTTTCATTTCAAAGTTATTAGAGAGAAACCTCTTAGTCTCACTTAATAGACCAAGAACCCCATCAGTTGGTCCATATAAACATCCTCTTCTAAATTCCCATTTAGAAAGGTAGTCTTAACATCCATTTTATGAAACTCAAGATCTTAATGAGTTACTTAGGCCATGATAATCTGAAAGAATCTTTCTTAGAAATAGAAGAAAATGTTTCTTTATAGTCAATGTAATCTTTCTGAGTAAAACCTTTGGCAACAAATCAAACCTTATAACGTTCGATATTGCCTTGAGAATCACCCTTAGTCCTAAAGACTCATGTACACTAAACTCTTTTTACCCTTTTGGCAATTCCACAAGCTTACATACGTCATTTTGTGCCAATGATTTAATCTCATCTTTCATAGCATCTAACCACTTGTCAGAATTATCACCATTAATGGCTTCTGAAAACGAAACTGGATCATTATTAAAACTTAAGTCATTTTCTTAATTTTGTAGATAAACCATATAGTCATTAGAAATAACAATCTTTCTATCTCGATGAGATCTTCTAAATACAACTTCTTGTGGTTGTTCTATTACCGGCCCATTGTTAACATTAGTATCATTAATTTGTTGTTCGTCTTGATTATTGTAAATTTCTACAACACAGGGAACAACAACTCTTGAAGAAGAAGAAGTACTAGCTACAAGAATTTGTACTCTAACTTCCTTAATCTCCATATTTTGTGAAGCTTCACTCCCACTAGTTTAACCATTCTCAATGAACCAAGTATTTCCAATTTCAACAATTCTTGTACTATGGGTAGGACAGTAAAACATATACCTTTTGATTTTTCTAGATAATTAATGAAATATCCACTGAATATTCTTTCATCCAGTTTTTTTTCTTGTGGATTGTACTTTCTTACTTCTACTTGACAATCCCAAACATGTAGGTGTCTTAAATTAGGTTTCCTACTCGTCCACAACTCAAAGGAGTCTTTTGAACAACTTTACTAGGAACCTTGTTCAACAAGTACATGACAGTTTTAAAGCATACATCCACAATGATACAAGTAAACATGAATTACTTAACATACTCATAATCATATTCATTAAGGTTCCGTTATGCCTTTCTAATACACCATTTTGTTGTGGTATGCCTGGCATTATGTAGTGGGCACAAATACCAAATTTCTCAAGGAACTTAGCAAATGGCCAAAGTGTTGTCCACTTTCACCATATCTTCCATAATACTTATCACCTCGATCTGACCTTATGATTTTCACCTTTCTATTTTGCCTTTCCACTTCATTTATATAAACTTCCAAGGCATTCACTGATTGAGATTTCTCATGCAATAGATAGACATGTCCATAACGCAAAAAGTCATCAATAAAGGTGATGAAGTACTTCTCTTTATTGAAGGAATTTACATCAAACGGACCACATATATCGGTGTGTATGATTTCAAGAAGCTAAGTGTTTCTTGTTGATCTTTTCTTTGTGTGTTTTATTTGTTTGCCTTTTAATACAATCCACACATTGATTCAGATCAATAAATCCAAATCCAAAAGGATTTCATTCTTTACTAATGTTTGCATTCTTTCTTTGGAAATGTGTCCCAAAGCTTATGCCACAAGTAAGCAGATCGTTCATCCACTAAACTACGTTTAATGATAACATTGTAATGAAAGGTCATAAGAGTTTCAACATATAAATTATCAAAATTCAATTTATATAAACCATCATAAAGTGTACCAGATCCAATCATACAAATACGCTTAAACAAACGGAAACAATCATTCCTAAATTTAAAAGAGTATCCAACAATATCAAGCGTAGACAAAGAAATTAAATTCCTAGTCATACTATATACATAAAAAGTATCCATAAGGTCTAAGTGATATCTAGTGTCGAAGATTAGACGATAAGTCCCAAGAGCTTCCACTAGAACTTTCTCTTTATTCTCCATGAAGACGAACTTCTCATTTGTGTTTATGGTTCGAGTTGAAAGAAATTTTTACATCTCATTAGAAACATAAGTTATACATCTAGAATCAATCCACTAAGTATTATGAGAAACTTCAGTTAAGTTTGATTCAAAACATATATAAGCAT
>Ga0099823_1007136_pt1:0-2500 | contig 11317 bp, 9 predicted proteins | sample CowpearedBW_FD_76831 | JGI IMG/M metagenome (GOLD analysis project Ga0099823, IMG submission 76831) | Root nodule microbial communities of legume samples collected from California, USA - Cow pea red BW | ecosystem: Host-associated > Plants > Roots > Nodule | place: USA: California... | reverse complement strand
TTGAATTTTCATCTTTTCCAGCAATGGTGGGGCAGATTCTTACTTTAATCTTATTTTTCTATATATTCCTGAACCGCGTCCAATCATCGGATAAAGTTGAGAGCTGTTGAATTGAACCCATCAAAAGACTACCAGAAATATGCCTCATTCGTGTCATTTTCAGCTAACCAACTTGCCGACTTGCTCCACCAGACCCTATCTTCCGGTTTTGTTCACAATATTATTATTGCAATTTTTATACCTTTCATTATATTTTATTATATTTATAATTCAACCTTTCTTTATACGATAACTTTACCAAATAATATTATGGCATTTCTTTTCTTTCGTAATACCCTGAAACCCCAATTTCAAGAAGGTTCAAGGTTTTGTCATTTTCCACAATCCCCACATGTCCCGCTACAATGTCTCCGTCGTTTATCGACCTGCAAATTCATCAAGAAATATATAAATCAACAAGAATAATCTTAACTAATTTCAAAAGAAAAAAAAAATGTCAAGGGAAAATACGTACCCACTTAAATAATCGTGTCGTACAAAATTGAACGCGTGTGGCCACAGTTAACACTCGAAACTGCCAAAAGCAACACGTGTAACGCCTCAGAGGAATCGTGGTCTCGTGTCAGACGGTGGTTAACGGAACCCTAACCGTTGAAGAAACAGAGTCCCGAGCAGGTATTAACATTCGAAAAATAAATTTAGGCTTAATTGGAAAAACTTGAACCTCAATTCATCGATATCTATTTTTTTTTTCAAAATTGAAAAAAAAAAATAATTGTATTTCACAACCCTCTCTCATTTTTTTTTTCTTTTCGTTTTTTTGGTGCTTTTGATATTTTCGTCATCATGATATCATGTATGGGAATCCGTTTCCTATTCGCGATTCTTCTGCGACTGTATTTACTATATGAATATATCGGCTGCCCTCAGTGGCAGTAATTATAGCGGTGAGGTCCACGACGCCAAAATCTATGATTTCCATCGAACTGCGTGTAGCAACAGGCCTTCGCAGAGCCGTTACGCACGCCGATAGCGTACGCAGCCGGCAACAGCGGAGTCCGGTGATTGCATCCGTGGCGGTACGCCGCCGCGTATGGCAGGGATTCGGCGGAAGTGTGAGGCGATCTGGACGGAGAGGGACTAGCGCTGGACGATGCCGAGGACAACGTCGGAGTGGACGAAACCTTCTTCACCGACCTCGGCGGCAAGAGAAGGGTTCTGATCTTCATTGGATGCGCCAGTTTCAACGAGGCACGATCGTATTCTTCGATTATGTTAACGAGATCTTCGTCGTTAGTGATGGAAATCAGGGTCTCCAAGTCTCCCTTGGGTAATTGACACTTCAAGATCACGGACGAACCGCAAAACTCAGTAAGTTTGACCATCAACTCTGCAGAACGACGCATCAAAACATTAAATTAAATTCACGAAACAAAGTAGCGAGTGAAAATGAAGGTTAAACATTACGAAACGAACCTGAAAAGGAGATCGAACGGTGGACGGTGAGTACTCTGGTGTGGCCTCCGACGTAACGCAGTTCGCCGTCGGTGGTGCGTGGGCGAATTTTGCCGCCGTAACTACAGAGGAGCTTGATATTTTGACCGGGTTTGGATTCCATGACTCGTTCTCGCTACTGAGTAAGAAAAGAAAGTTTGAATTTGGAAGATTCTAGAAAAGGAGAACTGAGGAAGAAACTCGGAATGTTTTCCGCTCCTCCGTCGTTGGAGGCTGAGGGCTTGAAACCCTGGGCAGTGCATTTGGGGTTCATTTATAGGCGGAAATAAGTAGATGAACAGGCCAACGCGTTATCAATTACCAACATCGCACCGTTGATTTTTATTTTCAGAAAAGTGCACCGTTGATCTTAAATTACTTTTGCGGTTTCTCTGTTTTTCATCGAATTTTAGTTTATTTCTCAAATTTTTTTTGTCTCAATTTAATTTTTACGTTATTTTTATGTTCTTAGAAATGACTTAATTTAGTCTTAAACAAACTTGACTGTGTTAAAGTTAATGTCACATATCAATTTTTGAATTTTTTTGAATTTTTTGAACTTTTTTTTTGAATTTTTTTGAATTTGTTATACATGTCATTTCGTAGTTGTGTCACGTGTCAAGGTGACTCAATTTGATCTCTATATTTGTTTTTAATTTCAGTTTAGTTCTAATTTAGTTCCAATTTTTGTAAAAATAAAGTAATGTTGTCATTCCTTAAATTGACACTAATTTATTTTTATATAAATTTTATGTTGATATTCTTACTAAAATTAACGTTTTTATTAAATATTTATATAAATATTTTAAATTAACTATAAATTCTATACAAAAATATTAAACTTTGGTTTTGTTTTAAACTTGAAATTTAGTTCTTAAACTTATGTGTGACAAATTATTTGATTTTTAATTTTTACTAAGTTTGTATAATATGATACACTTGATGCTTTTATATATGATGACAAAATTGTTAATTTTTGAAATTAAGTTTGGGATTTAACTTTGTT
>Ga0099823_1007134_pt1 | contig 11319 bp, 6 predicted proteins | sample CowpearedBW_FD_76831 | JGI IMG/M metagenome (GOLD analysis project Ga0099823, IMG submission 76831) | Root nodule microbial communities of legume samples collected from California, USA - Cow pea red BW | ecosystem: Host-associated > Plants > Roots > Nodule | place: USA: California | collected... | reverse complement strand
TCGCGTCAACGACACGGTACACAAAGACTCGGATCTATCAGGTCCAATCCTCCTCTACATGTCATTTTGCCTCTTCCAATTGCTCGCGGGAAAGATCCAGTTTGGCGTGATCCTGGGCTGGATCGTGGTCTCTTCCATTTTCCTTTACTTCGTTTTCAATATGCTAGCCGGTCGAACAGGAAATCTCGACCTGCACACCTGCACCAGTGTCGTCGGTTACTGTATGTTGCCGGTGGTTATTTTCTCCGCGCTCTCGCTCTTCTTACCGGTCGAAGGGTTCATTCGCCTTTCGGTCGCTGCGATTTTCGTGCTGTGGGCCACGAGAGCTTCCACGGGTCTCGTCGTTTCGCTCGCTCATGGCGGTGATGAACATCGAGGACTGATTGCGTACGCCTCTTTCTTGATTTACACTCTGTTTTCGTTACTTGTCATATTCTAGGGATGTCTATGACACTGAGATTTTTGGATCCCTGTTCCCATGGTTTTAGTTCTTCCTGCATTATGAACCTTGTAGTTTTTTGGTGCAGTCGTATTATGGTATAGAAAATGGAGTTATTAGTTTGATTGAATGTCTGTGATCAAAGGCATATATATAAATATATATTTAATTTACATATTTGTTCTGATTTTGCAAAACTATTGGTAAATCTTCTTGCAATAACGGTGTTTTTATGTGACTGATGGTGCTAGAACGAAGGTCACAAGTTATTAAGAAAGCAAATTGTGTGCTTATCTAAATTTAAGGTGGTTGTGTTTTGGTAAATGGTAAACTTAGATACAATATTACTAGGATTATTCTTCAATTAGAATTAGATTTGGAGTTTCGCTTAAGTAATCCACGTAATAAAGGATTCTGTATTGAGGTGACACTCCAAATTTAACTAGAGAAAGACACTAGTTGAATACAATTGATGCTAAAAGAGTACTGTAAGTCATTGTAATATCCTTATATTGTAACTTTTATTTAATGATTAAAGTTAAGAAAATCAGCAAAAAAAATGCTTGCACATACAAAAATAGTACAACCAGATAGATTTTTTCACGGATTTTATTTATTTATTTCATTATTACTCATTAAAACCAAATAAAGGAAAATGAAAATCCTTGTATTAAAGTGTGTACATGGTTAATGAATTACATTGGCATCCAAATTGGTCTAGGGAAGCGGCGAACCAAAACATGCGGTCTGCAATCCTTAGTTGCGGTAGCTTCTAGATTATATATTGGATCAAAAGAATGCAATGGCATATTCTCAATGTTCACATTATAATCCAAGCCAAACATACCCAATAGGGATAAAGATGCGATGAAATATGAGAATCTATTCCACATGATAAAATCAAGAAGTCCATATGTACATACAAACCACGAAGCTAGAAACAACAATTTCGTTTTCATTTTCTTTCCAGTATTTTTTTGGACTTTGTACTCCTCATGTTACTCTTGAGGATAAATCCCAATTCCTAAGAGTAATTCCATAGGCTACCTTACTGTTAAAGAAAATTCATTTGGTAGATTTGTGCAGAAAAATATGATGAACTCATTGGATGGAAGTGTTGTAACGCTAGCTCCATAATCAGCCAATCACTGTTGTCTTCTTGTGATTACATTTATAACTAGAAAAAGCCTTTCTAATCGCAGTGCTTATATTTATAAGCTAAAAGGGAGAAAACATATATCCAAAATTGAGAGAGAGATAAACTAATAATGTTATGGTGCTTTATTATTGATGAAAGATTGTTACAAGTATTGTTAGTGAGTGTGAACAGGGCATCAAGTGCAAAAGTAAAAAGAAAAATCAAAACCACTGCATAGCGTATTGAGAGTGTGAAACAAATGAAGAGTAAAGAGTCAATTCTTCTGTGGTTGCTCCAACATGCTAACCCTATCAAGCAGATTATTCATTGTAATGGCAAACGCATCCTGAAACTTGTCAGGCTCGGCAATGTAATCCCCATATACCAATCCAGGCAACAGTTCATATACAATATATCTCCTCATGTTTTCTCTCTCTCTTGACGAAATGTTGGCCAGTCTCTCCACCACATTTATTTCTGTCACCTCTTTTTTGTCCATAAACACAGAGTACTTATCATGGTCATGGGGCAAGTGCCAGGGATATTGATAATAAGCCGTGAAAGGATCAAAGAGAACAGGGATGCAACCTGATATGAGCGAATCAAAAACAGATTTTCTTGTTGGACTATCTCCTGGGGGCTGAAGGCAAAACTCAGACTCCACAAAGAGTTCTATTACTGACTCAGCCTCATCACACTTCACAGAACTGCAATTCATAAAATGACATTTCCCATCACCTAATGAAGTGCATTGGTTGATTAATGTTGCCCTAGTGTTGTCCTCTGCATTAGCCCGTGCTGCTCCAGCAAAACTCACAAGGTTTTTGCGGTTTGATCTAATGATTTTCAGTTGCCAAGAGATTATATCATTGTCTGAATGTGGGTGGAAATTAGTTGGGTGAGGAATTCCAATGTCATTGACATGCCAAGGTTGTCTTTCAATCAAGAGCTTGATGGGGTTTTGCATTTTGTCAAGCTCTAACAATCTAGTCCCCCAAGGAGACTCACTGCTTCTCCTAAAATCCCACGAAATCTTACCCAACACAAGCACATGATCCTTACCTGAATTCCTTTTCCACGGTCCTTGTCTCTCAAGCCACTTCACCAATTCCAGACTCAAACTGTCCTTCACATCATTTGATACGTTCTTGAAATGCCATCGCAAGATATCCAAACCACCATAGAATGGAACATAGAATAGCTTTGCAACCTTTTCATCAGAAACCCTGCATGGATGCCTCAAGACTCTGGAATGAAATATGAGTTCAAGCGAGTACTGATGAGTCTTGTACCATCCTTTGCCAGCTTGGCTATTGGCTCACCCAACCCCTCGTTACTTAAATAGCTGCAGAAGTCCTGCCATGGAACCATGTCACGGCATTGACCCACCAAGTCCTTGTTAAACTTGGATGGCAAGTCATAAACGTATATTCCTCTACCATCACAACTTGCATAGTTTTTGTTTGACTTTGACCTCCAGGATCTATGAACTTGCAATTGTTCCTCAACGACCTTAACAGCATTTGCAACCCTCTCATCTGTACCATTGATAACTACTCTACTAGCAGCAGTAACCAGATGTGTGGTATATGGAAACTTGACAGGTTCAGCAGTTGCATTACCCTGATCAATTCCAGGGGTAATAATGGAGCTATTATTGTTTGTGGAGGTTGGTATTTCAAAGGAGGGGTGAGTACCTGCAGACAGACAATAGAGGTTATCGAGTTTCCTTGTGGAAAAGCAAACATGAATGATGTTTCCTGTTATTAAGGTGGAGAAGGAAGACCACATGTAGATAAGGATTATGAGGAAAACTAAAGCAGAAATTCTACTAAGAAAGTTGTAGAGGATTGTAAGGCCAAAGTAAGATTGTTTAGCTTCTAGATTTCTTGATGATGATTTTGGTCTTTTTCTGGATATAGACACTTCCATTTTCTGGGGGAGAACAATGATAGTATGCCTTACTTCTGGTTTTTTATAAAGTAGAGGGAAAATTAATCATAGTTTCCTCACCTAACATTTTATCATGCAAGCACAAGTTATTTTTCTTTGATTAAATAACACTATGCACGTCGAGATGTGCATTGCGTTAAATTATATGTTCTTTGCGGTTGTGCTCCTCCAAACATTTACAGATGGCATATTTTAGTGGTTCACATTCATAATGCAATTAGCATTCATCCTCTCAGCAGAATGGAGTCAACATTTAATAATAAAATTATGTTAAAAATATATACATACATATCATTAGCTAAAACAAGAAGATGAATGTGTATATTCACTTTGTATATTGTGTTGATTTCATCTGCATTTTATAATTGTGGTCTATCCAAAACTTAAAAAAAGAGAAAAGAATAGGTTATTTATTTCGCCCAACACCTTATAATAATCCCCTCTTTAATTACTTCTCACATCTAAAAGTCATGGTGTTCTTTTGTATTGGATCATTCGGAATATGTAGTTGAATCAAATCCATTTAACTCTCTGCAATTGCCACGTTCATATTTTTCAGTCGCTATACCATTTATCATGCAAGCACGTAGTGCTTTTTTCTCTTGTGTTGACTTAATTGCGCACGTCGAGTTGCGCTTTAATTATGTGTAGTGCTTTCGTTGTGCAGTCGTGCTCCCAATATAATAATACGTCTGAAGAATGGCATCATAGTGGTTGAAATTCATAAATGCAATAAACGTTCATCCATGTATTCAAATGTTTGATTTTATGCAAAGTCAGACATTGTTGTTCTCTATACCTACCACTCTTACCCGTTTTTTCCTTCGTAAAAAACGAAATTGGATAAAATGAAACAGGTTTTCACAAAACCTTTACCGGTTAAGATCTTGATTCATGTTTACATGTACAAGAGCGAGTCAAAGACCAAACATCAGAAGAAAGATAATTCTATTAAAGTCTTACTATTTTGCATGCATCTAAGCAATCCACATCCAAATCAGAAGTCCTTTCCAGCTTCAGTTTGCAAGGAAATATCAGAAAGTATAGCGTTACATTACATGATAAAAACACATTCAATAATAGCAGATAAAACATATTTGAAGCATCACTTACACTAGCCCTACAGTATACAGCAACTCTACAACATGCTGTCTGTTCTTGCAGGGAGGCGTCGGAAAAAGTTGATTGGGACACATGGCAGCCTGTGGCGAAACCTTGGATGCCTCATGATGTAGAAACCTGCCAAACCAGCCACAGCTTGAAAAGGGGTAACATAGAGCACCAACGCAGATAGAAGACACAGTGTAATAAATAAGGATGTAGCACGTGGGTCTCTCCAGCTTAACAGAGCCTGAATCCTTTCTCCCTGGCTGGCCAAATCCCCAATCACTGTTTGAATCCTTCCAGCCACACTCCTCAAGCGATCATACCTCATTCTCACAAGGTCTGGGCTTCTGCTTGTTGGGAAAGTGTCAAACTCTTCATCCAATTCATCAGGGTGCACTGCCTCAGCTTGTGAGATTCTTGTGTTCATGTGAGGAGGGTACCTTGGTCTGTATCTGAAGTTCCACACCCCTATCAAAAACATGTAGAGAAAAACAGTGGGCAAGATCAATTCTGGGAAGCACACAAGCATGAGAAATAGCACATGAACCAGCACTGTTGTGATAGGATTTCTCCACATGCAGATATCACCGAACCACTTCCCAACCGCAAACACACCAGAGAAGACAGTCATCAGTCTGAAGAAATTCGCCTTGCTTCGCCGCATGCTCCAAAGGTGAGAGTCCACATCTGACATGTATTCCACCACTTCCTTGCGAAGTGGTGGCTCTGCTCGGCCGAGTCGTGCTGCCACTATGTTCATTGCTTGGTGGCGTAGCATGTCTAGCTGTGTCACAGAGAAAGGCCTAACGTAGTGCATTTTAGGCAGCAGTGGACATGAGTACAGGTAAAGCATGTTTGCCAAAGAAGTGCATGAAAACCGTATTGCCAAGTGAAGTTCACCCATCTTCTTAACCCCAGTTGGGTGAAGAACCAACAATGGATATGAGTGAGTGTAGATCCTGCCTGTTTCTAAAGTAGAGATGCGAATTCTGACCTTCCCAACTTTCAAGTCCTTCGAAGTACCGTTACCCTTTTCCCCGATCTGGCTGTTGTCGAAGACACCAACTGTAAGAACTGTGGCATGATCAAAAACCTCCCAAGTGTATTGCTCGTTGTATTTTGGAGACATATTGTCAACAATGGTCCTTGTTCTGACCCATTTGTGACCATATTTTGCTACACAGTATGTGTCAGATGTGCCTCTACCATCCCTTGTTTTCATTGGGTGGAGTCCTACAGCATTCAGTACTCCAAGTTCTAAAACCCCAATTGGTGGCTTCCACAATTGCTTTGCTGTGGGACGGAGATCACTGCTATAATGAGTAGACTCGTCAAGAACATGATATCCTCCATCTAGACATAACCGGAGCTGAATTCTGCTTGAGAACTTTTCCTTCTTCAACTGATCAACATCTATAGCAATTGGTTTTTCCAAGTTGAACCATCGAGAATGGATGATTCTATCATCCGCACGCCTCTCCACAGAGTTCAGTGGTATGATGACCCTCCCAATGATCTCATCTTTTCCAGGACTAACCCGATCTTCAACTGAAATGATTAAATGATCTTCAAAAGGTTCAGCAGCAACAAATAAAAGATCCTCATTCCAGAGTGCGCTAAGCGTTCGTGCCGGAACTGTCTTTGTTTTCAGCACTTGGTTTCCTATCTGCACCTTGGCATACACATCTGGGAAACGGTTTTTCTCCGTAGGAACCAAGTCTTGTGCCTCCACAATATTGACACGCACGTACCATAACCTTGGTGCATGATACACCTTTGAACGCATCACTGCAGAGATAGCATGTGTGCTGTCAACAGGTGTGGCTGCATCTGAATGCCATGCATCTGAAAAAGCCTCATCTGCTTGAGTACCAATCCAGACAGCAAGCATCAACTCACCTTTAATCTTGTCCCCTTTCTTGTCCTCAAGACGGTACCACTCCGGCGCCAAAGGGCTATCTGGTGGGACTCTCAAAGGAACCTCATTGATGTCAAACCTCACAATGCCAACAAAATCATCTTTGATGAGATCCCTGTCCTTTATCACAACATCTAGTATGGATGCTTGCATCCGGTCCTTTGAAAAGGCAAACACCTGATTCCATTCTGGACTCTGATTCTTATCAAAGTGTCTGGTAATACCCTTGTAATTGCCAATTCTCACCTCAACAAATGGATCAAGACTCCCAGTAATATCCATAGCAGGAAGCTCACGAGCCTTCACAACCCTGACATACAGAAAATACATCCTTTCTACAAGATCGTACGTGCTAGCTGTTTTGTCTTTATGAATAACACGACCACCAACAACTCTTCCCCCGCCAAGATATGGACTTGTTTCTTTAAGTGCAAAATCAACTGGTTGTACTGATGTACCAGTACGTACTAGCTTCATGGGTCGTGGTTCAGATTTCATTTCATCAGCTTCATATTTTGTTACATAATGAGTATCAGCAAAGCCAGTTGAATGCTGCTGGTGATGGTGCTGGTTCTGGTGGTGGTTTGTGTTTGGAAGATGATGGAATGTGTGCCTTGACTCGACCTTTTCATTTGGCAAACTGTTTGCCATGGCGCTTGCAGGTGCTCGAACTTCTGCATGTGTTGAGCTAGGATTATTAGTTGGCACGGAATCAACAACAGGAGTTGGAATAGATGATTTTATGGTTGGGTCATCAGTGATGTAAACTTTAAGACCAATCTCTCCTCTTACACGAGAGAAAATGCCACGCTTTTCCAATGGATAATGCAAGACAACTGCATCAGAGTATGGGACAAAAGAAGTCCCAGTAAGGCTAACCTTGCCAAGAAATGAAGTGGAGTTAGTAGCCCTTGAATGGCTGTGGACATACACCTCAAGTGAGAGATAGTGAAGATTAGAAGGGTCAGATATATTAAAGTAGAAGCTCTCATTCCAAACAGGGTTAAGATCCTTTTCTTTGATGGTCGAACGGTACTTCTGGCCATCAAAATAAAGTTCCACAAAGGCATTGGATGAACCTAGTCCATCTTTAGGTAATAGATTGTGAGCACTAACCACATCTACGCCCAACTTGAAGTGGTTCATAATTAAACCTGGTGGTCTAGTTTCTATTTCCAAATGAGATTTTAGTAAGAACTACACGGTCACTGTAGATACCTACAAACAGAAGAGGAATAAATAACTCATGCCAAAACAACTGAAATTTCAAAGATGAGAGACACAGCTGCTTAACTATACGAGTAAAAATCTCACATGATTCTCTAGATGCTTGTTTATGCTTATATTCTGCATTTAAATACATAAAAGAAACTTCTAAACATGTTATATTTAGATTTAACCTCGTGTCAGACTTTATTTGCCGTGGCAAAGTAAAAAAATCTGTTAGTTCCACAGAAAACACAGTCCAGCTAAAAGAAGTAGGAACATTTCAATAAGGTAAAGAGCTTGAATCAAGAGATGTGTGCACTGAATGTTATGATGCATGATAGTGGAATAGTTTGGGCGGAGGGGCCATGCAACAGCCACTGTTTCTTTCATAAAAGGAATAAAAAAAAAATACTGAATAAGGGGAAAATTTTCTGAGCGGCAAGAAAACTTTCTAATGGAAGCAAACGAGGAAGTTATAACTGATACATCACCTTGGAGAGCTAGAGAGCAACAAGTTCAGGAAGATCTTTGCTTGTTCTGTTCAGTGAGCAATGAATGAAAGCCAAGCCACTGGAAATAAAAAGCAGAGTTCGTGACTACCAAAATATAATCAAATACAACGGGTTGGCAGAAGAAAAAGCAAAATGGGGTCAACACTTACCTCTTCCTATAGATCGAGCTCGATCATGTGCAAAACCCCTCGTGGAACTATTTATGTACACGCATCTAAAGAAACCAGCATGTGGCACTGTATGTTTTTGCAGCTCCAAGTTAGTGATCCATTAAACACGGAGCATACACATGAGCTTTGCGTAGTGAATGGATTCAACTCACAAATTTAAAACTTCATAAAAAAAATGACTTAACAACAACATCATGCACGATGCAGATAAAAAATGAAGGGTGGTCTCTGATAACAGTGAATGATAAAAAAAACAAAAAAGATAATGAGAAAAAGCAGTGTGCTTTAGCTATGGAGAGCTTAAAACGATAGCTCAGTTATACTGAAGAATACACCTCGTTCATTGGAGAGTATGTGGAAGAGACAAGGAGGAAGCAACAAAAAAAAAGTGAAATGAAATGGGTGACCACAATGGCAGTGGCAATGGCAATGGCGTTGTATTTTACGGTTCACTACGGTTGTGAGTTCAGAGAGGTGAATGGCAACAACACAGAGAGACAAGCACTGTCTCCAATGGTAGATGCAAAAGGACAAAGACTTCCCCGTGGTTCAGTTTCTGACTCGTCCTTTTTGTTTTATTTTTCTAGTTTCGTAACTTTCGCTTCTCTGCTACTGCTAATGTAAAATGTGATGCTATTGTTATGGTGATGCTACCATGCACCCAACTTCATCTTATGTATGACTCCTGTATCACATCATCACATCATCGCATCGCATCGCATCTCTCATTCATGTCCAACTAGGTAATGTAAAAAATATTCGTATTCGCGGCTACATGCGGATAAAACCGCTATAACCGCTATGAAAACGAATATTAAAAAAATATACCCGCTATTTGCGGTACAAATATTTTTAATATTCGCATGTTAATGAGGTGGATATAGATGTCATAGTATCTGTATTTGTGAATATTTGTACTCGTTAAACTTTAATTCACAAAAATATCCTTTTATTTATATATATGAGTAAAAAATGTTTTGACCTAATTTTTTTTCAAGAATCAATAAGAAAACGTAAATTTATTGATCAAAGCATTAATTACATTATGTTGAATGTCATTTTATATTTATTTTTATGATTATTTAGATTTGAGTTTGTTTGAATTTTATTTAAAATTTATGACAGTAATTTATTTTATTTTATTTGAATTTATGATTAAATATTTATTTTTTAAATAATTTTATAAATAGATGTGGATACCCATAAATACCTATATATATATATATATATATAAAAAAGAAGAAATTAATACTTATATAACAAATATCCGCTATAAATACAAATTCGAGACCAAATCGTGCCGCAGGTATGCTTCCAGCTAGGTTCGCAGTACTGTAACATTTCCTTTCTATGAATTTATATTAGCTTACCCACTTCCCAAAAAACTTTGAAAACTGTGTTAAAATGTTAAAACTCATAAAGGGAGTGATGACAATAATTTGATTTTGCTAATAATAACTGTCAGGTAAATTTAAAAAGTAAAAATCATATCATTTTTTTTTCATAAGTGTTGTTCCTTTTATAAAATAATCCAACATACAATTAAATACTAATTGCTTACACATATCTAGGACTCAAACCTTTATTAACGGGTAACATACGGAAAATGTCATTCATTAGATTAATAATCATAATCGGTTAATGATGATATTTAATACATCAAGTGTAATGTAACCATTAACCAAAGTTTCTTTTTACTTGTTAATTAGTTAACCAAAAGCCGTGGTTTATTAGTAGTGCTTAATAATACTTAATGATATATTTTTTAATACAGTAAAGGTTTTTGCTTGTGAAGTCATTAACAAAAAGAAAATACAATTTTATTATTTTACCGCCTTAATTCAAGAAAAATGTGTTGAAAATATTATATAAACCGTCAACTAAAGGTAAGATGTATTTGAATTATTGGGAGATATTAAAATTGGACCTTTATTTGCAGCATGGGCCGACCCTTTCGATCTGGGCTAAAGGTCACGGGCTTCATGTGGTGCCATTAATGCCACACCCTTTATTTTAGTTTATATCTTCTTCTACAAACTTTTAGAGTATGGGCTTTTCATTGAAGAAGCATGGCATAAGATTGTTCACCCAACTACTAGATTAATTATGAAACTATGGTAGCCCCTATCCAATTGATGTGCAAAGTTTCTTTAAATATAGTCTTAGTTTTTCTCTCCTATTTATTATCGTGCTCTACCCTACAAAACTTGCCCATAGTTTGTCAGAGTAAAGAATTCCCCATATACAGATTCACGTTTTAATAGGTAGAAACCCTACATTCACATTTAATGAGAGAATACATGAATTCAAACAAGCTCAGTCATGAAAATCAATGTAAGCAAAAATAAAAGATGGGCTACATCCTAATCACAAATAAGGAGAAAAAAATAATCCATTATTTTCTACTGAACTATTCATTATCAATAACAAGTTGTTAATAACTAGACTTTAAGTTTAACTAAGTCCCACAAAATTATATTTAAAGTTTGTATTCACTTATATATTCCAAATTAACTTTATCTTTAGTCGATATGATATTTTTAACAAAATTTATAAAGCTGATACACAACTTTCACATAATAAATCATTTTGTTTAATATGTATCATTTATACATAGATAAATGTATGATACGAAACTTTTTAATGAAATGATTAATTTAAAAAATACTTTTTTACACAACTAGTGTACATTTTTTAGTAAAATATTAGACTGTATAAATTTTTATTTATAACGAGTCTTAGTGTACGTCATTGTCTCAAAAACTGACTTAATAATAGTCATAATAAAAGTTGTGTGCAATGATGACAATATGCTTAGAAAATTTTATATATATATATATATATATATATATATATATATATATATATATATA
>Ga0099823_1007122_pt1 | contig 11326 bp, 5 predicted proteins | sample CowpearedBW_FD_76831 | JGI IMG/M metagenome (GOLD analysis project Ga0099823, IMG submission 76831) | Root nodule microbial communities of legume samples collected from California, USA - Cow pea red BW | ecosystem: Host-associated > Plants > Roots > Nodule | place: USA: California | collected... | reverse complement strand
ATCGTTGACAAAAAAAAAATAAAAAAAGATATTTTGTTCAAAATCAAGTAAGAAAAAAAAAAGAATAAACAAATAATTTAGAATTAGAAGTGCAAAAATTAATAATATTATTGAAAAGTAATAAGGAAGTAACATTCAATTTCAAAATGAATTAGAAGCTCAATTTCAATTAATTGAAATTCAATAACTTTCTGAGAAAATTCAAAATGTTCAAACGAAACAAGATATTGAAAAGAAAAATAAAATGTTAAATGACTAGTTTGTTAGGAAGTTTATCATATAGGATTTTATCTGTTTTAGATTAAGTTGTATTATTAATATTTAAATTTCATAATTAATATATCCAATATTACATTTTACATTTTTAATATATTATTAATTTCTTTTTTATTAAATGTTAATTATTCATTTTTTTCTTTATAGGATCAAAATCCTTGAAGATATTATTATCGGTTAATTTTCAAATACTTATTTAATGAAATTGTTCTAAATTAGAATCAGGTATCATTTTCATAAAAGGTTTAGATATACTATTACATATTTTAGCTTTGTCATTTTAAATATAATGGGTATTTTATTTTTATATTTCATGTTTTTTTAATTTATATTTATTTTCAAATTTTAATTGCACTTTGTCTATTTATTACAACATGATAGTTATTTGTAGAAACTACAACTATCATAATTTCTAATAATAATAATAAAAAAAAATATTAAGAGAAAAAGTAATTAATAACTAACTACCAAATAAATTTTGACAATAAAATAATAATATTTATTACTAAAATTAATAATAGTGACAAGTAATTTATTTTTACTGTCTTGCATATTTGTAATAACCCGTTATTACTACTATTATAAATAATATAATAATGGTAATTAATTTATCATCATTGTCTTATATTTTTATGGTATTTCATTATTGTTATTATTATATAAAATTATTAATGATAATTACTTTTTCATGATAAAATTTAATTTTAGTAATATTTAAAATTATTTCGACAAGTAGAAATATAAGTTTCGGTGATAATTGTATTAGTGTTACAAAATATTATCAGTGACATAATTATAGTTTTTAATGTGAATATTTATATTAATTTTTCTTGTGTGGGACTACAATTCTTTTATTTTAGTTGGAAACTTCCAAATAAATATAAGGAAAATTTTGAAATAACTCAAGCTTTGGAATCTTCTAAGAAGAAAAACACATCTGGTCTTAATTCCTATTTCTTAAAATCCTCTTTCCAATTCAACATTGTTCCATTATTTTAATTACTTATGTGGTAAGGTATTGTGTGAGGGTGGAAATAAAATGTGAAGTTTATTTTTTCAAAACACACCCATTGTATTTGAGCCTTGATTTTTTTTTTTTCGTTTTTCTTTTTATATTTACATTTATATTTATATTGTGAGCAATCTATTTCTCTTCTCGATCTCTTCTATGTTCCTTGCAATATCTTTTTCTCAAAGCAAATATATTTTTCATCACAAAATAAATTTAATCTTTTTTATTAATTTTTATTTATTTTATTTAAATTTTTTTATTTATTTGAATAAAATTAGATTTTGACATAAATGTTAAATATGTAAAAGTCATAAGAAGGAAAAATAACTACAAATACCCACAAGAGATGTTTGATGAAAAATAACTTAGTGAGAACTTTCATGTTTTTTATATTAATCTATTAGAGATTTGTTCAAAATATATAGAGTACAATATCTCATGATATAAAGTAAAAAGTAAAACTTGATATATCATCATGAATATTTTATATTAATTAAAGAGAATAAAATATCTTATATCTCCATCAATAGAATTAAAACCCAGGAGATATATGATATTTCTAACACCCCTTCTCAAGATGGGCATGAAGCTTATGAAGACTCACTTGAAAGTAAGTTTTTTTTTGGAAAGGAATCAGATGAAAAAAAATCTTGAGAACCTAAAAAGGTTAACGAGAAATTGGAGAAAGTTGGCGAGAACATGAAGAAAGTCGATGAGAACCTAGAGAAAGTCGACGAAAAGAATCCAATATGAAAGTTATATTTTAGTTGCTTTTCAGTAAACACTCTTTAGTGCATATTTTTCCTTCTCATGACTTATACATATCTAACATAGTGTCAAATGAAAAACATATTCCATCATTATCTTCCTTTTGTCAAGTTCTCGACTTTCTCAAGCTCTTCGCTTTCTCAAGTTCTCAACCTTCTCAAGTTCTCGGTGTTCTCAAACTAATTTCTCAAGGTTCTTGCGTTCTCGAACCAATCTCTTAAGGTTCTTGTGTTCTCAAGGTTTTTGCTTTCTCAAAGTTCTTGTGTTCTCAAGATTTTCTTCATCCAAATGTTTTTAAAAAATTGTTATTTTTAAGTTGGGCCTTCATAAATTTCGTACCCATCTTGAGAAGGAATGTTAGAGATATCCTATATCTTATAATTTTAAGTCTATTGATCGATATATCATGTATTTAATTTTCTTGCATTATTATCATCAGATATTAATGTATTATGATAAAAACATGTAGTAGATTATAGATGACTGTTTTATTAGACTAAATCCATAATTGACCCATTGCAGTTTGTTGGATAAATTAGACTCTCAAATACTATACTACTCAAGCTATAGCAAAAGTAAAAAATTTAAAGATTTAGCTTCTCCAACCAAAGAAAGACAAATCAATTACCAACTATCTTTTTATATTAAGAAAATAGTGGATACTTTACTTTGGCTGCGGTGGGTTCTCCGATTACTCTGCTTTCACTAAATTTAGAGATAAACTTATGGTCGTTGTTAATCTTACCATAAGTTTAAGGGATGATATTACATGGCTTTAAATATGTGTAGTTTCGGTTCAACTTTAGTTTTCCTAATTCAGTATAAATGTCTCTATTGAAACCTTGTTGTGATGTAGTTATTTTCTTCTTATAGTGCAATAATTTCCTTTCTCTCTCTTTCTTTCATGGAGTTAACATAATATGTTCTGGTTGAATGATAAAGCTAAGGTTTTGTTTATAACTTTAGTTGTAATAAAATTATGAAAAGAATTTAAAAATTAGACTATTAGTTATATGCTCAAAATGTTGTATAATATTATTTTTATGATATTTTTATGAGATTTCTTATTCAAAACCGGTGTTATTCGCTCAAACAAAAATAAAAACAAAAAAACATCTCCTCTAAATAAATTTTGTAAATAATGTACAATTGTTTAATATTAAAAAGATAGGTGAATTGGTGTAATTTTAAAATAATTATTTAATTAAGAATAGTATAATTAAACTTTAGTTTAGTGGTTTAAATAATTTAATTAACTCTTCCGTTTTAGTTGGATAAAACAAATTCATCTTGCAAAATTCAAATCACCCTTTTACTTCTAATTAAAATGAATTTTCAATTGTTTTCATTTAAATTCATTGGTTTGTTTTGAAGATTTATTTTTACAAGGTGAAATAAACTTGAATAGTGTAACTACTATATTTAATCACGTCAAATGAAATGTGTGTAAGAAACCAAAGTAAATTTGGCAAACATGTAATCCACTAGGAGGGAAAGTTTTTAACAAATAAAGACAGCACATTACTTTGTCACCCCTCTTCACAATATCTTTTAACTAAAATGATTTAAATTAGTTGCAAATAAATCACAACCAAACACATAAAACAGGATCAAATAATATATTTAAAAAAAAAGACTTATAAATAGTTCAAATTAATTAAAACAAACAATCATCACAAATTAATCAAAATGTATTTATAATTATTTAATATTATATATTACATATTTATTTAAAAATATATAATAATTCAATTAATCAAATATACTTTTAATATTAAAATAATTTATTTTATAAATTATTTAATTTATAGTTATTTACACGTATCTAATCTATACTCGATTATGTTGGATTTTTGAAACCTTAAAGTTACCGAAAGAAATATCTTGTCGTATTTTCTTTTACGTTTTTCTCATATAAATTTTCGCACTGCCTTCATAAATCCACGCTAGATTGTATTAAAGATTTATTTCTACCAGACTTGAAGGATTTAACGACTATATTTAATCATGTGTAAGAAATCACGTCAAATGAAAGGTTTGAAAAAATAAAATAACTACATTAAATTTCAATATCAAGAGTAGCAGTGGTCTAGTGATAAAATAATATTTTGCCACGGTAAGTTGGTGGTCCTTCTAATATAATAATATAATAAGTTTATCACATTAATTTGTTTTGTCGATCAACAATACTATCTCAACCCTTATCTACCAGAAATGTAAGTGTTCACTGGCGTTATTTTGAAAATTTCAATTGCCACAAATGTTAGCTCTAATATAATATATTATCTAATATAGTTAATCACATTAATTTGTTGACAAACAACACTATCTCAACCATTATCTACCAGAAATGTAAATGTTTGCGTTATTATGAAAATTTCAATTGCCAGAGATGTTCGCTCTAATATAATATATTATCTAATATAGTTAATCACATTAATTTGTTCACCAACAACACCATCTCAACCATTATCTACCAGAAATGTAAATGTTTGCGTTCTTATTAAAATTTCAATTGGATAAAATATTCTTACAGTTCTTTTTCTATCATTCTAGACAACAATATCTCTCAATCGATCCTTAACTACCAGCAAGTTGAAGTTGTTGTTTGCATTGATGGTGTAATGTGATGTGTTCAATGTGATCCAACAAAGCATTAACCACGGGACAAATCAAGAAGAAATGTTCGAATAAAAAACAAGTTCATCGGTCAATTCAAAATGAAATGCGAGTTAGTACTAGATTTCTTTGGTAATATTCAATAATCAGATCAAATCTTTCGAAAGTTTATTTTTTTCTATTATTCTAGATAATATATCTATATTCTGTATGGAATTCATGGAATTCAAACCTGTATCTTAATTTAAAATTCATTTTATTTATTATTTGATTTCGTATTTCGTCGATAGACAATTTTTTATATTTATTTTTTTCTTCCTTATTTTTTTTACCTCTTTTTTTTTCTTTTCTGAGGAAAGAACCTACTACTTTTACGTCTAGAATTTACATAGACAATGTATATCATTGTCAAGATTAAAAATAAATTATTATTATTTAGATTAGATTTTTCAATTTTAAAATTTAAAAATAAATTTCTAATATAATTCATGGGTTGACATATAAATAATTTATTGAATACGATCTGGATTTATAACGATAATTTTTTTCTTCAAAAATATATGATTTAGAAAAGGACTATATCTCAATTTTTTTTGAAGTTTATTGTCTACTAATTTTTGTAGTTCACAGGTAACTTTAATTTGTTGAGCAACAATTTTTCGATCCTTAATTATCAGAACATTGTAAATATTAGACATCTAATTTGGGGTAAAGGCTACGTCTAGTACCAGACCAATTATTTGGTCAATATGTCTATGATTATTTTGTTTTCAATCTAAGAAACTTCAGGATAAGAAGTAGTAGGATTTATTCTTATATCAAAAGCTTTTTGTAAAAAAGAAATTGTAAATAAAAAAAGAAATGTTTGCTAAGAAAGTAAGTTGATCATTTAATTCAAAAAGAAATAAGAAATGAGAGTTAGTACTCCCTTTTTATGGTACTACTCGATCAATCCTCTTTAATTATTTACTAATTCAAATTTAATTATTGAATTACTACAGTTATTTTGAAATTGTAATTGGATAAAATCTTTCAAAGTCTTCTCTTCTATCATTCTAGATAACATAATTTATATTCTATATGAAATTTGAATCTATATCTTAATTTAGAATTCATCAATTTTATTGTTGACTTTCGTATTTTTGTACTAGACAATATTTTAGGCTTATTCTCTTTTTATTTTCCAGGGATAAAACCGTCTATTTTTTCATTTAGGATTTACATAGACAATATATATCATTGTCAAGATTAAGAATAAATAAATATTTTATATAATTCATGGTTGGCATATCGATAGTTTATTGAGTATGATCGTAACTTATTATGAGAATCTTTTTCTTCAAAAACATATCACTTAAAAAAGGACTACACCTCAATTTGTTGAAGCTAAGATCTTAATATTTTTTTTAAAATAAACGTGTACAATACTAAATTAAAAGCCAATTTTGAAACATTTTTTTTTATTTTGACTTTAATATATTTTTCTGCCTCGATTTAACGTAATTTTTAACATAGACATATTGATCTTCATTTTTTTTTTAAATCTTCTAACTGTATTGTATGATTTCATTTCACGTATATTTTTTTATATTTTAATTAACTATATTATTTCTTATGGTACCGGAAATGAACAATTAAATTTATAGTCCTATTAAGATAAAATAAAGGAAATACAACATGCAAAATTGATCACCATTATGATTTTCTAAAATAAAAGTATACAAGCATTACGTACTTAACTGTTTTTGTTTTTCATTTTGTTTTATATCAACTTTTTCGGATATATATTTTTTATTTTATATTAGTTATTAAATTAATGTAAACACTACTAGTAATGGAAATAATGAGTTTTTAAGGCCAATTAAGGCTGTAATCCGAAATTATTCAAAAAATCAGTCAAAAATTAAGATGTACAAGTGATTGTAAATTTTAATTTACAAAATTAATCTTGAAAATTTTAGTTAAATTTAAAGTTTATTTTGATAAAATGTTATTTGAATCATCTAGAAATATACTTTAATAATATTTTTTAAACCTATCATATCACTTGCACTTATACATAAAAATAAAGTATATTTGTGTTTCCTCAAAGAAATATCCTTAACAGATTTGTTAATTTTCAAACCTAAAAATATTGGTGAGAGAATATCGTGTAGCTTGAACATATTGCAAAAAGAAACATTTGACATGAAGTTCAGCTAAGGAAGTTAATATCTTCAATAGAAAACAAATAAGAAACAAATGTATTTTTAATATCTTCAACAACAAACCAGTGATGATACTACGGTGTGGAACAAAACTTCTATATATACCTTTCACTCTCACATTGGTCACTTGCCATAGAAATTCATAATGGATCATCACTTGATCTCATTCTTACCCTTTTTTCTATATTCATTGAGTTTCATCCTCTTTGTTTCGTTGTTTCTAAAAGTGGCAAAGAGATCCAAAACCTCAATGAAAACAGTGAAGCTTCCCCCAGGACCATGGAAGCTACCTGTCATTGGAAGCTTACACCACTTGATTGGGTTTCTACCTCACCATCGCTTGAGAGAACTTGCCAAAAACTATGGTCCTCTCATGCACCTAAAACTTGGTGAGGCATCAACCATTGTGGTTTCTTCTCCCGAAGTGGCCAAAGATGTCATGAAAACCTTTGATACAATCTTTGCTCAAAGACCCCATCAAGTTGGTGCAGACATCATGTGTTATGGCTCCACTGACATTGTCACCTCACCATATGGGGGGTACTGGAAGCAACTAAGAAGAATATGCTCACAAGAGCTTCTAAGCATCGCACGTGTGAGATCATTTCGATCGATAAGAGAAAAAGAAGTGTTGAATTTAGTAAGAAATATTGAGACCAACGTTGGTTCTTTTGTCAACCTCAGTGAAAAAGTGGCCTCCATGACAAGTGCCATCGTTGGAAGGACGGCTTTTGGTGAAAAATGTAAGGATCAAAAAGAGTTCATTTCCATTGTCAAGAAACTTGTGGAAATGGTCGAAAGTATGGTTATTTTTGACATGTTCCCTTCTCACAAATGGCTTCATGTGATCACTGGCCAGAAACCTAAACTAGAGGAGTTGCATAGAAAATATGATGTAATAATTGGAAACATCATTACAGAGACAGAAAAAAAAATTGGTGAAGTAGAGGTTAATAGTCTCCTATCTGTTCTTCTAAATGTTAGAAATCAAGATTCCCTCGAATATCCTTTGACAATAGACAACATCAAGGCCGTAATGTTGGTGAGTGTTGCATTACTTTTGGTTACAATACATGCATATCTTTCTATCTATTTATCTATCTATTTATCTATATATATATATATATATATATATATTTATATATATATAGATATAGATATAGATATATAACCCATTAAATATTTCTTCTTAGAAGCTATATCTTTGTGGGAAAGTGTTGTAACACATGCATGCAAGTATAAATTCGAAAGCTAATAGATTTAAACTAATTTTGTTGTTGCAGAACATTTTTGGTGGTGGGACTTATACATCATCTGCAATTATAGAATGGGCAATGTCAGAGATGTTGGAAAATCCAGAAGTAATGGCTAAATCTCAAGAAGAAGTTACAAGAGTTTTTAGTAGCAAAGGATACTGTAGCGAAGAATCACTTGAGGAACTAAAATACTTGAAAGCAGTGATCAAAGAAACCATGAGATTGCACCCTCCTTTCCCTCTTCTTCATCCAAGGGAATGTAGAGAAACTTGTGAGGTAAAAGGGTATATGATACCTGCTGGGACCCAAGTGATAGTGAATGCATGGGCAGTTGCAAGAGATCCTGAGTATTGGAGTGATCCAGAGAAATTTTATCCTGAGAGATTCATGGATAGTCCAATTGATTATAAAGGGAACCATCATGAATTCATACCCTTTGGTGCTGGAAGGAGAATATGTCCTGGCATTTCTTTTGGGGTAATTACTATTGAACTTTGTCTTGCACAATTACTTTACTATTTTAATTGGAAACTCCCAAATGGAAACAAGGAAAACCTCGAAATGGCTGAAGCTTTGGGAGCCTTCTCAAAAAGGAAAACAGATCTAGTCTTGGTTCCCATTCCTCGTAATCCTCTTCCTATTTCATCAAACCTTAATTGAATCTTAGTCATTATTATGTGTGAAAAATGTTTGTTTTACAATAAATGTGTGCAATTAAGGTTTTTATATCACATTACTGGGTTGTCCTTACTTGTGTGTTAAAGGTATTGTTCTAGAGTGAAACTAAGATGTGAAGTTTATCTTTTCAGAAAATATGGTCTTTATTATAGCTTTGATTTCCGTGTTTCCTTTGTTGATTTTAATGTAAAATTGTATTATTCTCTCATGTATTTATTATCTTTAATAAAATAACTTGTAAACTTCTTCGTTTAACCTTGTCAAGTGTTATATGTAATGTTAATATAGATTTTGGAAATAGACAAATAATCATTATGAAATACCAATTAATATCAAAATAACTTAATTATGACTAAAAGGATTGCATCAAATTTGCATCAATAATCACTCTCACACAAACTTTTACTCGTGAAAAAATTCTAAAGTTTATGATAAGTAATAATTAGTAAATAATATTAGGGAATCTTACAATGTAATTAATTATATTGTGACTAACTATTTTATCACAACAATTGTTATAAAAAAAATTAAAGTTTGTTAATGATTCAAGTTAATAAGGACTCTATTCTATCATGCTAGGATTTGTCAAAAAAGACATCACAAATTATATGGAAATCAATTAATGATTTTTTTTGTGATACTACAAAAATATTGTCACAAAATCTATCAAACTAAATTGTTTACTTTAACCTTAGAACTTTCACTTCAAGCAAGCAAAAACTTGAAAAGTAATTATAGCATGTTAACCACTCTTGTCTTTAAAATTAGCGTAGAGTGATTTGAAACTTGTCCATCAATAACAAATTATTTATTATCGGACCAAATTTCTAACCACTCTTGTAACACTAAAATTTTAGTTCACCGGTGATGGAATGGATTAAATTTTAGTGCATGTAATCTACACTGTTTAATAAAGAACATAATAAATATAAATATAAAATTGAATAGGTAATAGAATGAAAATAAATATATAAAGAAAGCGAATATATGTTTATTATTTTCAAATAGTTTCAGAGCACAATTTCAAGGCAAGAGAAAAATTACATAACACCAAAGTCTTTAGAATACATCATACTTGAACCAACTGAGATAATTTCTTCTCAATTGATTTCACGATTTTATATCATTATAAACGACCTAAATTTAATCATCTTTTCAAATCTTTTTCTTCAATCATGAGAACCATACACATTTAAATTGAACAAATTTTACGACGGATATAAGAATATTTTTAATTTTAGTTATACTTTTAATTTTTAATTTTAATTTTAAGAAGTACATGTAGATGGATTCATTTTCTATTGTGAAAGTAAAGCTATGTTGTTGAGATTACAGTGTTGTATTATTTTTACAGCCATATTCTACGTAATTAAGGATAATCAAATGAAATTTTATTAAAAATCATACCTTTCATAGTACATCTTAATAATTGTATTTGTCCTTATAAAAGGTCAAGATGACTTTCATCAGCACACACAATATGTCTTCTCTCTTTTTTATTGGGCAATTGTTTCTTCCATGACACTCCAATGAGAACTCGCCAAATAATTAGTGGTTTTGAAGAGAAATTATTTTAATTTTTTTTTTTGGATTTTACATTCTATTTCTTCAAACATTTTATAATAAAATTTTTCATTTCAACGTTAATTTATATTTCAAAAAATTTAAATGATTACATTGAAGTTATTTTTAAAAAATTATATACACTACCGAAATTAGAATAATTAAATATTATTTTTCAATTAGAAAGGCTAAATGCAAATAGAAGGTAATAAAATATTTTTAACATTTAATCAAATCATTTTTAATATAATTAATGATATTTTACTCATTTTCCAATTATTTATATTAAAAAAATTATTATATCCCATCAATTAAATCAGTTATTAATTTTTCATTTTTTTCTCACTTCTTTCTCTTGATTCAATTCAAATAGATAAAATTTCAACTTTTTTCTCTTCTTTGCTTACGATATTTGAAATAGAATTTTGTAAGAGTTTCAACTCTTTTTCGCTTCTTTTCTTGTCTTTTTCAGATAGGATTTTGTAACGTGATATTATTGGAATGTTTCGCAGCTGATGGAACACAATAAATCCACAATATAACCCTTGTTTTTAATTAAACAAATATAGAAAAAAATAACTCAATTGATATGATTAGTAACGTTGTTGTTAAATCATAATCCTCATATTTCCAACTTCAATTTTTGTATACATTTATCTACATCCTCAATATATAATCAATCATATAGTATATATGTTGACATTAGACATAGTTGTTATACTGTCTTTCTTAAAGACACTTCCTTGCGACTTTTTCTAAACACACTACATCAACTGAGTCTGAAAATTAATGTAAGCTACTATATATAATTATTCAGTATTAATACGAACAGAATTTGTGTATTGACAAAAATTGTATTCTAGATTATATTTTTGAAGTGATCATGTAAATATTTCTTAATCTTTGCTGCTACCACATAATGTGTCCACTCTTCATTTTTCTTTTAT
>Ga0099823_1007112_pt1 | contig 11329 bp, 10 predicted proteins | sample CowpearedBW_FD_76831 | JGI IMG/M metagenome (GOLD analysis project Ga0099823, IMG submission 76831) | Root nodule microbial communities of legume samples collected from California, USA - Cow pea red BW | ecosystem: Host-associated > Plants > Roots > Nodule | place: USA: California | collected... | reverse complement strand
TTTTTTTTTTTTTTTTTTTTTTTTTTTTTTTTTAAATAAGCAAAATCGTATATGGGAGGTCAGTTTCTATTCATGTCAGAAGTGAAGTGTCCTCGTACATGACGACTTCACTTTTTAATTTTTTATGTTGTAGTTTTATCTTATTTGTATTCACACAATAAATTTTTGTATACTATTAACCGATAAAAATGATCTTTAGTATATGCTCAAACAATTACAATTAAAAGTTATTAAAGTCATCATATTTCATATATAAACAAATATAAAATTGCAACATTAAACAAAAAATTGAATAGTAAAATCATCAATCAAGAAACAACTTCACTTTTTACATATAACATAAACTGTTATGTATGAGGACAATTTTTTCCTATTTTGCGAAAAAAAAATATCGATGGAACCTATTTTACATATTTTTGTTCAAATGTACCTGGAATACAAAAAAGACGGTTTTATCTTTAGTCTGACTTATAATTCTCCGACACACTTTTTGTTCAAACGTGTTGCTCAAATGAACGTGCACGTAGGAGCCTGTCAATTTACCCAGATGGGAACAAAAAAGAGGGTGGTAAAGATCATGTTTCTATTGATCTGGTGCTGGTGGACACAAGCTCGCGGCCTCTTGACTGGGAGATCAATGCCATTGTAAATTTTTCTGCATATAATTTTATTGACGATGAATATCATATAACTCAAGGTACAGTTCAGCTGAGTGGTATTTCAATCTTTAATTTGTTTGGTGAAGTTTTTCAACATCTGAACTTCACAAGATGCTAACAAATTGAAAAACTCATGCAGATACAGATGTAAGGCGTTTCCATGTGCTGAAAACTGAGTGCGGTGTCACAAAATTCATCGACAGAAGCACATTTTACGACTCTTCAAACGGATATCTGATGGACGATACATGCGTGTTCGGAGTCGAGGTTTTCGTTGTGAAGAGCACCAACAGAGGCGATTGTTTATCAATGTTTGAAGGACCTATCCCCTGTTCTTACACTTGGAAATTCACTAACTTTTCCTCTGCAAAATTAGACAAGTACGAGTCTGAAACATTTGTCGGGGGAAACTACAAATGGTATGGTACTACATAAAAATGATATATATTCAGAACATTACTTGAGACCAAATGTGTGTGTTGTTTGACAAATATGTTTTTGTTTTGTTTCTTTTATCCTAGGAAGCTGCTTCTGTACCCAAATGGAATCGTGGAGGGAAAGGGCAACAGCGTATCATTATTCTTAGTGTTGGATGTCTCAACTCTACCCGCCAACACTAAACTCGTTGTTGAGAACATCGTGCGTGCAAAGAACCAGAAAAGTGATGAGAGGCATCTTCAAACCAAAGGCGAGGCCATGTAAAAGTGCTTTTATATTTGTTTATGCAGATTCAGATGCAACCTAGTATTCCTTAAACTTGGTATTGTTTGTTCTTGCAGCTTGTCGTAAGTTCTCGAACTCCAATGCAGCATGGGGTTCCCGACAACTCGTGGCCTTAGCTAAACTTAAAGACCCAAATTCTGGGTTTTTGGTGGACGATACTTGCGTCTTTGAAACTGAATTCACGATTCTTGGCGTAATGATGCCCCGAACTGATTGATTTCAGAAACCCTCTGTATTGTTCATGAAGTAATTTGTTTTAATATCTCACTTGAAAAAGCTAAACCCATTGTAAGTGTTTAAAGGAATTTGTTTACGTGAAACTAGCATGCACACATACGCGATAAAGTCTCTGTACACATATTTTAAATATGAATAATATTATATGAGTAGATAATAATAATGAAATATTATTAAATTAATAAAAATAAAATTATATTTATTAAAAAATAATATCAAATATATAAATAAACAAGAGAGAATAATTGTTGATAAATAAAGAAAAAACAAAGATAAACAATTTTATAAAAATGTTTGTAAAAATAACAGTCAATTTTTAAAAATTTAATAAATAATTATATTTTAAATTGTAAAATTGCTATTTTAAAATGTGGACAAAAAAATCATCTTTTTACATATTGGTAGATGAAATGCCTACCAAAAAGTATATTTATACAATAGTTTGGGAAGTTGTGTGTAAGTGAATTGTTGTTCATTCTCAATTGAGTTTATCGTGTGTTTTTTTTTTTATGGTGTTATTGTAAATTTTTGTCTTCAACAAATTAATGGAGTATAATATTTATTTTTGGAGACAGTTTCAGCCTGAGATGTTAAAAATGAAGCATAATCATACAATTTCCATTTTATTTAAAACATAATTATAAACTTTTAGATGTACCAAAATAATATAGACTGATTTTTATCGCGAACATTTTATTTTTTGTGAGAAGAAAATCTCAAATACCTTTATTTTTATGAAATGTTGAATGCCTGTCAACAATTAAAATATTTCTAGTTTTTTATTCTATAATATAAATATTAATATTTTTCATAAAAATTCTGTTTTTCAATATATTTTAACTTTGACTTAATAAAATTTCATTTTTTTCTGCTAATATAATTAAATTTATTTTCACTTAATTATGCATGGATAATACGTGTATCTTTAAATCTTAATATATCATAATCACAATTCACTAGGATACTAAATCTTCCATAAGATAATTATTATCTGGATTCTACCATTTACAATTAGACATCAAGTACACGTAAATCAGAATTACTCATAATTAAAAATAAAATATTATTTAGAATATAATTATTTTGAAATACAAAAAAAAAAAATCTAAGTAATCACAAATTAAGATAATATCTCAAGGCCGAAACAAGATTGAATTTGAGTTGTTATCAAATACCACAACCTTCTTTCTTAAAAAGCTAGACACTCGAATTATAATTCTCGTCGTAAAAGTTTTAACTTTTATTATTAGAAAAAGAAAAATGTTTGGTTGACATCGTAAAATCCTAAAACATGGCATGTTAGAAGTGACAATGTTTTAAAATAATGAGACTTTATTATTTTAATATTAAAAAATGTTAGCATAAATGTTTCATTGTTTTAAAAGTATATTATCTCTTTAAAAATCATTTGTTTAGAGATGATTCTTGTCCTTTGCTTATGTGATTGAAGATGTAAGACCCTAACAGTGATCCTCGTAGTGAATTCTTCAATTTGAACTAACCAACTTCTTCAGTCGTGTATGTTAATTTTCAGTCGTTTTTCTTGGTCTTCTCCTGATTTTTGTTACATGTGAGTTTTTTCGGTTGCATATGCCTTTTTAGTCTTCTATACGAGTTTTTGTTGATCAATGATTATAACAGTAAATCCTAATCATTCTTTTTGTGATGTTTTTATTGTAGATAAAACATCTTATAGAGTTTGAAACGTTTTGGTGTTTTTATAACTGTTTAAGTTGGAAATCAAGTAAGGGAAGCTAGTTGTTATCTGTATGTGTGAATTTCATAAGTTTTGATAATTTTGCATGCTTATGTTTGATGGTGATTTGGTGATGAAATTGAGTTGTATGATGAAACTTGTTGGTCTGTATGATTTTTGTGTTTTGAATTGTATGATAAATGGTAAAATAATGTTGTTTGATTTAGTGATGATTCAAAGAAATTAGAATTTTGAGTCCTTGATCAAATTGGTACTAGCTCTAATGTTTTAAAACCGTTTTGAACCAAAATCATAGGAGAAGAGTACCAAATTGAACAATAAAATATGTCTAAAATTCCCAATTTCACAAAGTGCATTTGTTGTCATCTCAAGTGGCGTTGAGCGACAAATTTCACTGTTGAGGGTTGTGACCACTACAAGTTTAGGAGCATTTTAGTTCCAAGGTGTTGAACGCCATTTTTTATGAGGCAAATGGTGCTGAGCGCTGAGTGTCATATGTCTTGTTTTGTCTGTTCTCATGTTTAGTTATTTTTAAATGATTTGTAGTTGGCACTAAGCATATTTATCAGCTTTTATTGTTAGGACTTGAGATAAAAATGTTGTTGTGGGTATATAAGATGATAATTGGTATGTAATGATGTGTGAGCAAGTTATGATGTTCAAAAAGTTTTAAGGAAAATTCTTGGTGGTGGTATTGATAGTGTATGACTTGATATAGGAGATGTCAATAAGAAAGGTATCTTGAACTCTAATGATCATTCTTACTCAAATAGAGTATAATGAGTTATGTGGTGTGAGTAGCAAGAAATCATAGTCTTGAGACGTATTGGACCCTAGGCATGAACAAGATTAACCTTATATATGGTTGGGTGATAACCCCTTTAAGCTAGACTCTGCAAAGTTTAGGAACTATCACCGGTGCACACTTTTAGTGAATTCTATATTAAGAGTATGTATCCAGATAATTGAGTTTAGTGTCGGCTGTTTGTGTGAATTTAGACAGTGATATGATTTATACCGTGTTTATATGCTTTTTGCATGAGTTAATTTTATATACATATGGATTTTTTTTATACACTAGCTTATCATGTTTTGTAGTTGTGTTTTCTTCTTTTACGATAATCACCTCATCGGTGCGAGCATATGGAGTTGCAAATTTAAAGACACATAAGGAGGATGAGGAGCCATCAATCAGAGTAGTGAAAAGTCCCATAGAGTTTTAGTTTTGGTTAGTATTTTGTGTAGAGTTTGTTGGTTTGGTTTGGATGTATAAACGATATACTTTATAGTCACATCTTTTGTAAGATAATATTGATATATATTATACGCTGCATTATTTGTTTTGAATATTATGATGTTATAAACGCATGCATTACACGTTTTTCATCCAACTTTTTTTTTTTATAGGCAATGTTGAACTTCTTATATTTTCAAATTGTTAGAGGAGTTGCACCCACAACATCTCTCATTCTTTTCTTCTAACTATATCCCTAAATCATTCTTATATGTCCAATTGTGTATATATCTTATTTACGCAACTTTATGATATACACGACATTAGTTAATTAACTTCTTTATAAACTGAAGTTAAATATAAAGTTTACACAACTTTATGATATACATGACTTGTCATTTAAATAACTTCTTTATAAACTCAAGTTAAATATAAAGTTAGATATAACCAAATGTTTATATTACACATTTTTAGAAAAGTAAAGTATTTGCATAAAATGAATCCAAGACATTTTTTTAAAGAAATATTACATGCACACACTTAATTGCGGTATATCTTTTTTAGAACATAAGAAAATAACATATTTAAAAACAAACATTCAATGAATATTATAAATCCTTTTAACTATAATTTGTCCAAATAAATACTTAACGTATAAAATATATTCACAATCAATAAGCAAATTAAATTCTTGTTTGTATCTCGCATCTTATTTTTATACTTCATTCTTAATTCTTAACACGTAATAAAAAAAAAAGATACGTTTTATTCAATTTTGATCTACATATATAAATTAATACACATTTTTTTCTTACAATTTAGTGATCTACATATCACTAAATCATTCATATATCTTCAAATGTGTATGTATTTTATTTACATAACTTTATAATATAATGAGTTATCAATTAAATAACTTCTTTATAATATCAAGTTAAATATAAAGTTGGTTAAAAACTAAATATTTACATTACACATTTGTAAAGAAATAAATTATTTTCATAAAATAAATCCAAGACATTTTTTTAAAGAAATATTTTATACACACACCGAATTACAACATATCTTTTTGTAAAACATAAGAAAAGAACATATTTAAAATAAACATTCAGTGTATATTATAAATCCTTTTAACTATTATTTGTCCAAATAAATACTTAACATATTAACAATCAATAAGCAAACGTAATTCTTATTTTTATTTCATATCATATTTTTATACTTTATTCTTAATTCTTAACATGTAATAAAAAAACAAAGATATTTTACTGTGAAAAAAATATTTTTATAAAAAAATAAATATACATTCTATTCAATTTTAATCTAGATGTATAAATTAATACACACATTTTTTTCATACAATATAAATCAATATTTTTTTATTTTATTAAAATAATACGTATTTGCTATCACTTTTCTTTTCATTCGCATGGCCATAGTGTCCATGGTGTATTTCATTTTTTATTTTTCTCTTCATTTCGCTATATTTCGTTTTTAATATTTTTCTTCATTTCACTCAATAAATTAATTATTAATCATTAGTACGGGAAATCCTTTACCATTCCAAAGAGGTACGGTTTTCCCAATGGATACAATGCACACGCGTTTCATCATCACATCTTATTCTCTCTCATACCACTTCAACTTCACTCAATCAGCTTACGCAGCACGCCAATACAATACGCGCCATCTAAACCACTTCCCTAATCAAAGTCAAAATCTCACCGTTCATCATACCATATCTTCCTCAATCAACAGCCAAGATCCACTTAACAAAATTGCTCAAGTAGACTTCCCCACACGGAACTCCCTTAAAATTGAAAAGAACCCGCGCGATTTTGAATTTCTCTGCCACTCCGTACTCCACTAGCTTATTTTTAATTTATTTATTTATTTTCCACAAATTTCATTATCATTTTATATAAATATAACTGTGTCTTTTTCTGCAGGTTGAAGTAAGCTAAAACACTGTGATTCATCGTGATCGTGGTGGTGAAGACGAAGATGAAGAGGAGAAGCAGCAAGATTGGAAAGAAGCAGAGCAGGAAGATGAAGGGCGCGTTGAGTAACAGCACCACCAGGCACTTGCAGCTTCAGCTAGGTCAAGTCTCCCTCATTCCTCTCAACCAACCATCTTCTATCACTTCTTCCGCGGTTTCTCGCTTCCAGAACCTTCTCGATTCCGAACCTCCCAACGCGTCTTCATCGCGCGTTCCGCTCACCGACGATGCCGTCGCCGTCGTCGACGACAGAGACTGTATTCTCAGCCAGGACTTCTTCTGGTACTCATCTTATTATCCCTATCGAATTTTTCAATTTCGTTTCCTCTTTCGCTCACACTGTTCCTTTTTTGTTCCTGGCAGCACTCCGGATTACATCACTCCGGATAATCCGCATTCTTTGAATGGCTTTGATTGCGATATGGTAATGTATTTCAAATTGCTAATGTCGTGGTTGTTGCCGTTGCATTGAAAATGAATTGTAGCTTATTAGGGTTTCTGTTTTGTAGGATACTCCCTGCCCCAAATCGCCTGAGAAGCTTAACACTACGAAGAGCAAGAGATGCCGACCAGGTAGAATCAGTCGCATTTTATTGTGCTTTTTGACAATCTATTACCTAGTTTAATGTTTCTGGCATTCGTATTTTTTTACTAAGAGTTTGAGTTTAAAAATCCATGTAGTGCCTCACTTCGTCAGCGTAATCATTGACATATGTGTATTAGTCTTGACACGAATGACATGCATGCCAAGCGCGCTGTAAATGTTTTAAATCGCATGAAAAAACAAGTTGTGCATTGTACTTTTTTTTTCTTGTTTACTCATAGTCGGTTCATCCTCTCATGAAAAACATCGGATATGTATACTTTTCTTAGATGTTATGTCGGTTCGACCTCTCAGCCCCACCTTTTCTGGTGACCATCAGCCAGCTGTGGAACTGGGAAAAGATTCTGTTGCAGACGAATTTGCTTTTGAGAAAACAATAGCAGCTGCTAAACCAAATGGTCAGAATTACGTGTCCCAATCTGCAATTGCATTGCGTTTCGGGGTTATGCCTCCTCCTTGCTTTAGGAACCCATTTTTAAATAATGTTACAGACGAGGAGATTGATCCTTTTCGAAACCAAAGATTGAAATGTGCAGGTGTGATTCTAGTTAGTTCCTTCACTACTTCTTTTCAATAATCGTGGACAGGCTTTTGCTACCTGCACCATGTTATAACATTTGGCATTTTTTTCCCCCAAAATTATTGTAAATTTCTAACTACACAGTGGTGAAATTGCAGGCCTCTTCCCTGCAATCAGTGGTGGTGACGGGATTCCACGCTATCGTTCTGAGTTTCATGAAATTGAGGTATTGTGTTTTTTAAAAGGAAATTTTAACTTCTATTGATTGCTTGAATTGGTTTTAGCCTCTCTGGATCGATAACTTATGTATAACTTATCCTTTCCTTCTCAGCTAATTGGTGGAGGGAACTTTAGTCATGTTTTCAAAGTATTAAGACGACTAGATGGATGTTTGTATGCTGTTAAACGGAGCATCAGACCGTTACGCCTTGAAACAGAAAGGTACCATCTTTGAACTGTTGAATGTTATTTTTTTCACATGTCCGGTCACTTACTATAATCTTCCGACATTGCAGGACAAAAGCTATGATGGAAGTTCAAGCTTTGGCAGCCCTAGGTTTATAACTCATAGTTTCACCTCTTGTTTTATTCTGCATAATGGGTTGTGTCGAGTTTGCTTTCTTTATTTTATTAACCTTTTGGCTCGTCAGGTTTGCATCAGAACATTGTGGGTTACTATTCTTCATGGTTTGAAAATGAACAGTTGTACATTCAGACGGAGTTATGCGATCACAGTTTATCCATAAGAAAATGCCCAGAGGCATTTACAGAAGCACAAGTGTTAGATGCCTTATTTCAGGTGAACTTTTTTCGCGACCATTTTTGAATGGACCTTGCTGTTATGCTTCGTTACACGGCATGTAGGAGTTATGAAAGCTGGATGTCTCACACGAACTACCTTCTGTTTACTATGATGAAAGTTCACTCACTGTCTCTTAGATTTTTATTCTGGTAGAGTCATACACAAGTTTCTCCCATTCCGTTGTGCTTATGCATATTTTTTGTTTGATTTGTTATGACATTGTCAGATTGCCAATGCTCTGCGATTTATTCACGAGAAGGGAATGGCTCATCTAGATGTGAAGCCCAATAATATTTATGTGAAGAGTGGTGTTTATAAACTCGGTGATTTTGGATGTGCGACTCTTCTTGATGGTAGCCTCCCAATTGAGGAGGGTGACGCACGTTATATGCCCCAGGAAATTCTTAATGAAAATTATGATCATCTAGACAAGGTTGATATCTTCTCCTTGGGAGCTTCTATTTATGAACTTATTCGAAGATTGCCTTTGCCAGAATCAGGATGTCAATATTTTAACCTCAAGGAAGGAAAGTTTCCCCTCTTGCCTGGTCATTCGTTGCATATTCAAAACTTGCTCAAGGTAATACATTGTTTTGGTTTAATGACCAGAAAACTGTTAACAATTCACTCCCTCCAATGGTTTTGTTATCTTTCAACACAACACGGTGGATTTCTTGCACGAGTGATGGGAAGTCTAGTTTTTGGTTTGTGGTTTACTTTGGTCAAGAAACTAGGCATTCACACGTAAAGGAAATTAGAATTCCATTATCATACGTTTACTTTACTACTAATACTTCTATACTCTGGTGAAGTTTAAGTTCTACTCTAAAGCTTCAGTATTTATCGTTGCGTCATCCAGCATTACGTCATTTAAATTTGGAGGATTGTTCATTTTGCACGAACAGAATTTTGTGATAATCTTAGTGTCCAATATCTATGTATTGTTTGTTCTTTTGATATTTATCTTCATTTCAAGTTTTTTTTTGTCCTAAATAACATTGTTTAGATTTTGAATTTGTAATTTTAACATGTTTATGTTTATTTTGGTGATTCAGGTCATGATGGACCCTGATCCGGTTAAGCGGCCTTCTGCTAGAGAATTGGTAGAAAACCCAATTTTTTGTAAGAAGATTCAAAGAACTGCGTGAAGTTAACCACGAATTATTTTGCTTTTGGGTTGAATCATATATGATCGGTCTTGATTGTTTCATGGCCAATTTTGTGAAATATCTTTTTCAGATATATATGTACACCAAACATTCTTGAGAATGGAGCAAAAATTGTAAATTTAATGGTCCAATTATGCATTGGATTTTACTAATGATGTGCAAATGACAATTGGCAAATAGAAAGCTCACTTTAAAATATTCAATTGTCTTTTGTTATTCCTGCTGTTATGAGAACATAAGTAGTGCTCAACTGCTTTGTTATTTTTAGGGAATTTGTTTGACATATATTCCAGGTTTTATTATGAATATCTTTTTATATTTTATATATTTTTGTAATTTTAAATGAGATATTTAAAAGTAATTCTTAAAAATAAATGTTTAATTTTAAAGTATAACTAGATAAAACTATAATGTCTTACAGAAAACAATTACAAGTAAATTTAAGTAAAACTAGTTTAAAACGCAATTTTAATTTGTAAGTTTTAAAAAATGTATATTAACCCATAAAATTAATCTTCAAATTAGTTTTTGAATAGTAATATTTTTTATTAATAATTTTATTTTAATGACTTGATTCTTAAACAAATCTAAATATACATTAGTATTAGTGGATTATGTAACATGTATATATTCATAAAAATATCTTCGGTATCCAATTATATTTAAATTCATCTAAATAATGTATTGTTTAATAAGGTGTAAAATTTTTATGATTAAACTGATAATACAGTGTTGTTTTGTAAGTTTTTCAATAATGTAAAGTGTTATTTTTTGGTTATAATAAATGTACAATGTCAGTACCAACTCATTTCTTTATATATTGATCTCAATTAACAAATCACTCGAGAAAAACATTTGAAATTAATAATTAATATTGACTTAGTCATTAGCAGGGACAAAACTTTCCACATTAAGATTGAATTATTTATTTTACATTCCCATTACTGAAAATTTAACGAAATTTCATTTGTATAGGTAGAGAGTTCACATTCAACTTCTCCACCAAATGTTTCTTTTACTAAATTTACCCAACCAACCATCTTCACTTCTCCATCATACATTTTCTACCTTAAAATTCATATTACTAATATCTCTATTCATTTATAACATTATTTCTTACATTCAAAGTATCTATTTTTTTTATATTTTATTATTTAAAAAAATGATTTTATCCTTTATTCTCCTTATTTACTTTTTATTATACTCTATCTAACTCTTCCGATTATAATTCTTTATTTTTTCCAACAAGAAGGAAATTTAGCCTCAGAGAAAAGAACATCAAATATATTACATTCCATTAAATTTTTCATTGTATGATAAACAAAATAATTTAATCATTTATGTTATTATTGTTCTCTTACTGATTTTTTCCTTTTTAAAATCAAATTGAAATTCTTTTTCATTGATTTATCTCTCTGCATATGCACCTCATGTGGATCCCATGGCATCGAAACACGTATACACGAAATCTCGTATATCCAACTTACTGATAAAATGTAGAACTCATAAAGAAACTGTTTTTGTAATTTCACGAAAAAACAAATCCCGATTTTGACTTTTAATCAAACATGTTTAAATTATCGGAGAGGCTTAAATTCCATTACAACAAGTTTAAAACAAATCACTACTGAAGTTGTTTTTTTTTTTTTTCAAATATTATTTTT
>Ga0099823_1007110_pt1 | contig 11331 bp, 10 predicted proteins | sample CowpearedBW_FD_76831 | JGI IMG/M metagenome (GOLD analysis project Ga0099823, IMG submission 76831) | Root nodule microbial communities of legume samples collected from California, USA - Cow pea red BW | ecosystem: Host-associated > Plants > Roots > Nodule | place: USA: California | collected... | reverse complement strand
GTAAGAGGAGAAAATGATGTCATTCAATATCGTACACTGAGTGCTAGGTTTCTTCTGACGTGAGACAAGAGGAAAATATATTTAACTGGGAAGTGTAACAGGAAAAGCTAGAAGATAAATATAAGAGATATTACGTAACTAAGGAATAATGTTGAAAAAGTCTATTACTGTCTGCCAGAAATCTGTCTAACTATGCAATAACTGCCCTTCTTTCTGATGGTTATTCCTGGCGGCAACACGAATCTTTGTGCTTATAAGCAATAACATTGCCATCACAAAAACAAACATGCTGAATCCAATAACTGCACAACCCAACAATAACATCGTTAAGAAAATCGAAAACTAAAGAGTGATGATCTGAAGAAACAGTGATGTCAAAACTATTCATTCCAAATTTTCAACAAGGGGAAAGCAAGAAAAAAAAAATAGTTTATAGTTTACCTGTGTTACGCGATGTGTGGGAACCTCTAGCACCGTTTGTTGTTCCCCTGTCTTGAGGTTCACGCATGTCCCATGTTAATCTAAGACCGAGTTTACTGTCCGAGAGATAAGGGCTATATGCAAAAGGAATGGCAACGGTTTTAAGTCCTGCACATGAACCTGGCACAGGTAGTGCAGGGTCAACTGTGTAGACATGATAACTAGCAGCACTTAAACATGGAATCTCCAGGAAAGGAGGTGGGAGGGTGGTGGAGCAATTGAGGTATGTGTAGTTTTTCAGAGCATAAAAATAGTGGAAGGGGGTGAGGGAGAGATTGAGGTTCAGAAAGACACGATGGACACATTTTTTGGGGTCAAGGAGGTGAATGTTTCTGGTGTCGTACGTGATAGACTTCACTTCTAAATCTCCATAAGATGGAAAGTGGATGGTGGTGAGGTTATCTCTGCAAAGAAGCTCAAAACCAGAAGGGGACTCACAGTGCTGGTGCTGATCTTTTATCTGATATGGATAGTGGATGTCAGGACCTGAATCTCCACACTTTGTTGGTTGGACGAACCTTGCATGGGTCACCTCAAGAACAGAGCTTTGCAAGAAGAGAACACAGAAGACGAAGAGGATGATGAATCCACCCATCAGTTGAGACTGCAGAGGATGCTGGGTCAAGTTTACCAAGGGAATAGAATATAGGAGGCGTTTTATTTTTCTATGTTAATGATGAAGTGTACGTGGTAGGTGGGGACGAAGACCAAGATAAACAAATGGATCTAGACTTTGTAAAGAAACTTCAGCCGCCTAGAAGAACTTTGCAAAAAGAATTAAAAGCATTGGTTTCTTGCAGGCTTCAACAAGCTTCTGATGGGGGTAATGTAAGCAATTTGTAAAGGAGCGAACAGGTAGAATAAACTTTTCAAAAGTCACATCAAGTGTCCGAACTTCAATTGTTGACCAATTCATCGTACTTCTTCCACTATTTTAACTAAATTTTTCTGGCTAATTTGCTTGACTTGGAGTAGTCATCTTCGTCAACGGTTTTGGACAGCATGCAGTTTAGGAATGTTCATGTTAGGTCACTTAATAATGACTACCGTATAAACCAACCAATCGGCTGAAGATAATGGTATCCAAATAAAAAATTTTGGATGAATTATTTGATTAATAGAACTGATTATATGGAAGAACTCAGGGGGTGCCTGTTTGAAGAAGAAAGAATGGGGAAAACCAAGACTAATGTAAAATTAATTTAAGCACTCAACAACGTGTTTCTTACGAATGAGCAAGTCGTATATGTCTACATACTTACCAAGAATCTATCTTTATAGCAGTTGTCATTGTAAAAGAAAAATAGAGCATCCAGCTTTGCGTGACACTTTCAACTGATGAAATTTTCATTCATATAAGGAGCAAACACAAGGTTTACATTAATCAGTCATTTTGTGCGTTACAGAAAAGATGGATTGGGAAAGGAATCACTGAATCAGATTTAACAGTATACCTGAACATTTTTGTCTGTACTCCTAACCAGTCTATTTTGACACGTACAGGACATTATACAACAGATTATGGTCTTTGTTCTACAAAGCATGCATTATGAGTCTTAAATATTCCAGTTGGGAAACTCGTTGCACTGAAGGTAGGATCATACATAGGTACAAGCCAAGAGAACAAAGAAAGAATATAAAGAAAAGGTAAACCAACTAAAATCATAGGTTCTCCCGCGCCAGCCGAACTGGTTTTTCCTTTAGAAAAGCAACATCACCGTTTGGTGCTGTTAGCAAATGGTGATTAGGCTCATCCTCTTCACTGTCAGTGGATGCAGAATGACCATCCGATCCTGATCCATCATCATCTGCAATGGCAGAAATTTAGATTCTTCCTCACATGGTTTAGTTAAAATCAGGTACGGAACAAGGAAGCAGACTCCATTATACTACAAGATCCAATGAACAATGCAACAATAGAATTTCTATTATAGTAAAACACACCACAAGTTGTTGCTGGACATAAAAGGAATTCAAAAGCAAATTCTTCAATAATTAATCAAAGTGTTTTAAAAAATAAAATATGTGTCCATGGATATTTTCACAAGGGAAGAAATAAAGCCCCATTTACTTCTTGGTTGATGATGAAGTGCATACTTTCTTCAACCTTTTTTACACAAGTATTAAAATGGACGTTTTATGATAATGCATACTAGGCTTACATATAGTGGTGGATTAAGAAAAGAAAATAGTGAGGACAAGAGACTAATCTATATTTTCATCAAAAAATGCTTTTACAAAATACATACTATAATGATAAACAAAATCCAAAATACCTAAGCTCTTAAAAATTATAATTGCTCTTTACACATACCTCCCTATCTTGAGAATGTTGTATGATATTATTGTCAATATTATTAAAATATTTTGAGAGATTACTCTCCATGTGTAACAGATACTTTCCTTCTTGGATAGCCAATAAAACAAGATGAAATGAAACATAGGATCTATGTGGACGAGTTTCTTCATGAGTACTTCTAGCAAAGAAAATTCGAAATTTACTCCAAAGAGTTTTAAATTCATCAAATAAATGAATTACTCTGTTGAATTACTTCGTCCAAATACAAGGTAAGCATAAGCTAATTAGTAGAAACTTTTTCATATAGTTTTAATTTGAACATAAGTTAACTTGTAGATGTTCTCGCATAGCTTCTAAGTTTTTGTTTAGAACTTATACATAAGCTAATTTTAGATTTTAGAAACCCATAAAATGTGAATCAGTTTGGACCTTATGATCCTAACATCTTACCAGAAAATGCAAGACGTTCCGGGTGATGTCTAACTGCAGCAACCTGGAGGTTTTCTGGCAGAAGACAATTGCAGAAAGAACCTAAAAGATTAAATCACACATGATTAGATGAGAACAAAACTAGTCTCCATAATCAGCAGATTCATAAAATGAAACCCCATGTAAGCATGCTTGTTTCCCTTGTCCTCATATAACCCATTTCAGCTGTAATGTGAAATTCACATCTATGCAACCTGGACCGTATGCTACACATGGGCATTACTAATGCAAATCAAATTGCGATTTACAACAAGAATAAGAAAGCAGAAAGATTCCCACCTATACGAGCCATACGATTTACCCATCCTGGGATAGAACTTCCTGTTAGATGCTGGCAAACTTCATCTGTAAAATGGTTGCAGTTTTTGGCAATAAGATGATAAGTGTCTCCATGATATTTTGCTGAAAGGCGCTCTATGAATGATCGAAATTCTGAATTAGACATATCAGTGCTGCCCAACAACACTGATCGTCTGAAGATGAAGCCAGGGCAGCTTCTAGGCTCCACTTCAAACACACCACTACTTGAATATTCATGTGCTCCAAATCCATATTCAATATCATGCACTGTTCATGAAAAAAATAAGCTTTAAAGTTGTTGCAAGATGGTATTCAACAACAAAAATGGAACTAATGAAAAACAAAACAGGACCAATATTCATGTACAAGCTCCTTGTCAACAATTCGTTCAGGGCCAGCTTACAAACTAAATTCAAAATCGAACAGGTAACCAAGTTTGTTCACAGTATCAAAAAGCACATTTTAGATATAAAAAATAAACAACAGCAGCAATCAAACATGAGCAGAAAAAAGAAGGAAGGTAAAGTCACTTAGTCTTGTCCTCCTTTAAACTATTAATTTACACATTCGTGAAACCATCGATACTCTATACATAACGTGTTACGCTTTTTGCATGATGACCTGGTCGAAAATAGCACATACATCAGTGTTCAGCATTCACCCTATGGCTCATAAATTCATCACTGACAGACTTTAAGTACATAAAACTAGGTGAGGAGGAGAAAGAGAAATGGTTGAAAATACAAGGATGAAAATCAGAGAGGAATAAAGAGAGAACATGACAGCAAAATAAACAAATTAATTATTCAGTAAAAAAATTTAAGGAGCCAAAGTAACGGCTGCTTGGTACATCACCATGCGTTCCAAATCGTAGAATAATACAATACACAATGCAGGCTAATAACGTACTCTCTAACACCTGCCGCGTTTCAGGTTGAATGCACACAGCAACTTCATTTATTATATAACAACTTCATTTAGAATTACCCTTTATTTCTCTTCTTTTAATAAGCAAACATTCTTAGCAATGATAAACTGTAAATTCATGGTCGGAAAATCGGCAAATTTTACGTGGCTCGCCGAAAGCCTAACACAACCCTTCTCCTTAACTGTTAGTCTAAAGAAATGAAGAAAGAAGAAGGGAGACCTATAAAGACTTTGAAGAAGCCGTCAAAGAAAACCTCATGCTAAACAATGATTCTCAAACTTTGGTTTTCAACTGAGACGAATGGTGACATGTAATCTAATACGGCGGGACAAGTTCTTTGCTGTAATAAACTGTAGATTAAAGTAATTCTCTCATTCATTAGTGGTAACCTTCAACCCAGCTAAAATTTGCAATATCCCGCGGCGTCCCAGAATAAGCATAGACAAGAAAAATAACAGAAAAAAAGATCCATATAAAGAAAGATAGGAAAAGAACTGGAAAGAAAATATAAGGAAAACAGACACAAACCTTGAATACCCGAATGAAATATTCCAAGACCAAGCACGTAAAGATAATTGTTTATGGGAGTAAGATCATATACATTGAGATACACCGAAGTACGAGTAGTATTATTCTCTCTATCTCGTTCTCTTTCCGAGCTTGAAGTTGTACTCAACGGAAACCACCGCATTGTGGCCGTGGACGGTGTCCTCCTTCCTCCCCCCTTCTCCAATTACAAATCACAACCCCATCCCCTTGCCGTTAAAAACCTGCAGAAGCATCAATTAATCAAAAGAAAGAGATTCAATTCAATGTTCCCAGAAATTCTGCGGTGGAAATATAAAAGTAAGAATTCAATTTGATGAAATACACACATATTTGGAATGTGAAATGAAAAAAGTGAGCATTGAAGGTGTGTAGAGCAGGATCGCTGAAAAGAAACCCACGAAAGGGAAGAAAAACTTACGTAGGAATGGGGATTGAAAAATTGAAGAAGAATTGGGAATGAAAGTTGAAGATGGAAATTTTGGTGCTTGAAATTAGGTTGGTTTTGGGTTTAGTGGCTTCGCCGTCATTATTTGAGTTCACACTGCAACTATATTATTCTCATAACAATAATCACAGTTGGGTTTGTCTGAATTTATTACTGTGGATAATAAGATTTGTAATTATAACTTTTTTATTTTTCTTTCAGACTTTAGTCCAATAGTCAACAATTAGATTCTTGTGTCGTCAGATCTTGTTAACAGATATAATTAAATTTAATATTTACTAATCCTTTACTTGTTGATCATTTTTCTATAATTAAAATTTTATAATGAGTAAGTATTTTTTATATATAAAAAATATATTTTGAATTTAAAAAAAGAGAGGTATTTGCTCTATGATATATGTCGTTATTTTTAACCGTTTAGCTGTTTCTTTCAATAACTATAAAAATTAAGTTTAGAATAATAAATAAAGCATTAATTTGAAATAAATTGATAATTAAAAAAAAACAGATAAATGAAGGTGAAAGAGATACTTTATAATGGTTAACTAAAACTTTTTTTAATAATTGTAATTGCTCTGTTGTATAAATACGGTATATAATATAATTTTTCGATTTAAAAAATAAATAAAATTACCGACCCATGTTGCAACCCTGACCTTTATGGAACTAATATAAAGAATGATTTTTATAAGCATGTCTACTTTAGCTCAAGAGTAAAGGTGTAGTAATCTATAAGTTAAACTTTTCAAACTAAGGTTTAGAAAAAGAAAAAGGGGATTTTTTGTATTCTTAAAATGGAACTAGAAACTATTCTTCAAGAAAATAATAATTTCTAATTTCTAACAAGAAATGAGAGCAACCTTTGAGAAAATCCAAGAACCTAAAAATGGAAGGAAGAAAGAGAACGAGAAAGAGGTGATGAATAGAAAAATGTATAAAAAAAGATTTAAAAAATGAAAATTACAGAAGTTTTAGTTTCTACAAATAAAAAGTGAGTGGCTTCTTCAACCATAACAATAATTGTCATTTTTACATGCTAGATCACACTGCTAATAGTTTCAAATATTTAATAATATCATGTCATTGGTGTTTACACATTAATGTTCTAAGTTGAATTAAAAATAGGAATGATAATGGATTTAGGATGGTACATGTATATAAACTACCCACTTCCTTTAAAAAAGTTTCCTCATTCTTCCACTTATTTATAGTAAAATTTTAAAAATAGTATTCGATTTTAAAAAAAATATAAAACTAAATAAAAAAAATGATTTTTACATAGTTTTGTGGAATGAAAATTGCAAGGCATGGAGCACCATTTTGGTTAGGAAATAATTGAAGGTTAATAATGAGGTATTGAATTTTCTTTTTTATGGATGAAGAAGCTCTGAAATCTCACATGATGTTGTCGTTCTCTGGTTGGGAGAAGAAGCCAACCCACTCCAAGTTATTCGCCATGTTGACTCCAAATTCAGTGGCAGAACTTATTCAATTTCAATTTACAATGCCAAAAACAAAATAAATACAGACACAGTTGCAGTCTCATTCATGGAATAATCTCTGTAATAAATAAAAGATTTGCTGTAACACTAAATAAGTTGATCATGAAAACGATGGAAACAAAAATTCAATATTAACTAAATTCACATCCAAAATGACCTGCATCTAACCAATCAAACACTTGGTTCAGCGTTTATACGTTAATAGAAAACAAAACACAAGTAACTATCAGCTTCTTTCACGTCCAACACTTTAGTCTGACAGGACATATACATTACGTATTTTTTGTCTGACATGTACAAGTGAAAAATAAGATTTACTATTTTTATTCTAAGAAACCAATTTTTCAAATTTGAATTTGAATGATACCGGATTAGATGATTAAAAACTGAATTTTAAACCTAGTGAGATTTACATTTACATACCAGTTGTAAATTTGATTTTTTGATTTTATCTCTAATCAATATGAAATTTTCAACACATCTCATTTCAATGTATACACTCTCTCGTGTCAAGGTATATACATCTCTCGTGTCTATATCCGTGTTCGTGTCTGGACTTCATAGTTCAAAGATAAAACTAAATATTAATGGATAATCCAATATCAGGAAACAATAAACTCAATAAATAACAAACTTTGATCTAGAATAGACTCTAAATCATGGTTCTAATACCATTTTAAGAAGTGTGAAGTAAAATTTACACTCATATAATAATTTGGCCTTATCTCTATTCGATGAACTTCAAGAGTACTTGATGGTAAAATGCACACACTACACTTATGCTACTGACACTAATGCTACGGTATCTTGTGGAAATATCATTTCTTCAGAGAATTTGTTGTTTTTTGGGAGAAGGGAATGTTACACAATGGATGAACAATCATTTTGCTTGGCTGAAGTTGGTACCTACACAATCAAATTTCCACTGCAAAGGCGTGATCAGTAAACCAGGAACAGGTGAACAAGTGTGAGAGTTACGCATGCTACATTCCAACGTTGCTGTTAAAGATCTCAGTTTCATTACTCAACAAATTGCGTATCAGTATCTATTGTGTATGGTTATCTCTCTCAGGTATCAACTTGTTGCTCAAATTTGAGAAGAATTAAAGTAGTATAGTGACATGCATTTTAGATTTGAGTGCTTTAATTGCTGATACAGTTGATATCTTCTATGTTGATGACATTATGGTACAGGGAAGATGACTTGCCATCAAGTTTGGAAACCATGTTATGTGCACATAATCCACCGTAACGCTTCTCCACACAAGCAATGCAGATATTTATGATCTTTTTGAACATTGAATCTTCTTGGAGAAGTGGTTGCTCTACAAACTCAACTAGAGGCATCCACTGCATAAAACATCACATCAATTATTCTGAATTAGCAAAACAAAAAACCAGGATTGGGACAAGTATGCCATCAGTTTGTGATTTTACTAACTTTCGCAGCTTCAATTTCAGGATCATCAACAATGATCTCAACTGACAGGGGTCTTAACATGCAGATGAAGAACAAATCTGACTTCTCAAACGCCACCTTGTGTGCGTGTCTGCAATTTGTGATGCAATCAATCAAACTTTGTTGGTTATGAAAATCACAAGAATCATTCGAAGTTATTTAAACTTTCTAAGATTACATAAAAGTGAGTGTGGATCATGCTCTTACCTGAATGCTATGACTTCAATGAACTCGGTACAAATCTGCAACATGGGGAAAAGGCAGTAAAAGAAAACACTGATTTAAGCAATGATGCTATATTATGCAGCATGAACAAATTCAATATTCTCACCCCAGTTTCTTCCTTCACTTCTCTTACGGCTCCTGCATATATCTCCTCTGACTGCCAAAAGTTAAGACTGGTAAAAACATTTTTATTTCTGAAGCATTTAAGAAACTTGGGTGAAGTGAAACTTAACTACCTGTAGAACAAAACCAGTTGGTATCTTCCAAAGACCACGATTTGCAGGAGCACAGTACTTCTCTTGGACTACAAGCACCTTCAAAAATTTATAAGATGAAACTATCTCAATGCAAGTGCTTAAATAAATTAACTTAGCTCATATAGAAGGAAAAAATCAACTAAAGTTTGCTTTCTATGTTTTTTGATTCAGTGTCATTTACATGAGTTTGATGTTAGTACCTCATTTCTGTGATTTATGACAAATCCCCCAACTCCTACATGATGTGATGCATTGAATGGAAGCATGCAAGGTCCTTCAGGAATCCAGTATGTTAACATCACATATCCTGGTTCCGCATGGTGGTATCCAAAGCCTTCCTGAGAGAAGAGGCATAGGTTCAACAACTCTTCTATAATTAATAGCACAGTAAGAACTGAATATATGACAAAACACTTTCATAGCCAATTAGTTATGTTACCTTAATAGCTATTGGAACAAGTTCAGACTTCTCTATAGGCAATTTAAGCCAAATCCCCTTCTTTCCCTGCAATCATCACATAACCCTATGTCAATACTTCATGCCTTTCATTCCCCAGTTACACTATATATAAACTTCTCTTGTTGTTATAGTTAAAAGAAGCTAATTTCAGAGGAATTGACAACATTTTCTCTGCTAGATGTTCCAGGAACATGACAGAGATTTTACCATCTTTTTCCAATGAGAAAGAGAAAAACGCAGAATAGCTGCGAAGTTAGTGGGGTCGTCTGGTAACCCATCTGAATCAACTACAATCCCTTCATACACATCATCAAACGCATCAAGTACTTTCAGGTTTCTGTAAACCAAGCTAGAAGTTGAGCCATTTATGCCATTCATATGATGGAAACTCGTTTCTGCAGCAAGATTATCTCGACCAACTAAACTGATGACATCTCTATGAGTCATGTAAATGTTATTCAAGGCTTCATAGTTCCTTAGAAATAACCCTGACATTGAACATAGCAGAGTAAAAAACCCAGCACCAATTATTATCAAAATGTAAATTATAGACACACCATAATGAATGAAGCATATAAAATTATGTATACGAAACAACCTCAAATTATACTAATCATGCATGTTTTTATCCGTACACATACAAAAACTGAAGAACCAATAGAAAGAAAAGCCTGAGTGAGGCTTTATTTGGTGTTACCTCCGAAACAGTTGAGCTGTCTGGAGAATCTAACGCTGCTGAAATTAGAGAGCAAAGATGAATAGATTCTTGTTCTTCCCGCATTTACAATCTCAGAAATGCACGCAGAAGTGGAAGAGAATGAACTCAGCTCCATCAATATCAAAAGTCGCAAGCTTGATAAGAAGTGAAAATTCCAAACTTTAGTCTTAAAAGAGCATCAGATTGAAATGATTTACGGTGCTTGGTAGTGTTCTCTGACTTCAATCCCATGTTTGAGTTAAGAAGCTTGATAATCCAACTGGGCACGCAATAAAGGCAAGGTGATTCACGACAGCATTATCCCACACTGGAATATGCTAGTAGCCACCGCCACGCAAAATTTTAGAACAATGTTAAACTGTTGGTGTCGGTTTAAAATATTGTATCCACAAAGCCTAAAGTCACATGAAAACTTGACCGACCAAAAAAATGAATTTATCATTTTGTAGCAAATGAAGAGAAGGAGGGAAACGAGTCATCCAATAAAAGATGACAGTGAAGTCACTTTCTTTTGGAAGGACAGGAAGTAGGTACTGTTGTGCAGGAACCGATGTTGTTGTTGTTGAAACTTTTAAGGTATTTTCTTTTATATATTTGGTAAAAACGTTGTTGGAAGGTCTAGTCATGGAGCAACTGCACGTGTTTAGAATATGAAATTTTAATGTCATTCTCAGCCAAAGTGAAATGATCTCATGAATTGCTATTTGAAAAGAACAAATACAATTGAATTTATTAGGAAGAAAGAGATGAAAGTGGTGCATTTACCTTGTTAGTAAGACCTTTAATGTAAAAAGAAATGATGTTATAAGAAATAGAGAGATATTTAGTTGAAATAGTATATTTATGTGATAGAAATCGAAAAATAATATAGTGAATAAAAATATCTATTTTATCTCCTAATTTAACAACATAATATTACAATAATATCAACCCATAAAAGTTATTAACTGATGTGTCGCTACTTCAATTAATGTCATTAGGTATTCGTATCTAATACTTAATACTTATCGATAAAATATATAATTTATATTGCAATAATTTTTTATAATAATATTAATTTATGATTTTTTATGTTAATAATTTATATATATATAATTTTAATTTGGATTCACACAATAATAATCATATATTTATCATATTTTTAAAGAATTATTGTCTATTTTTTGATATACATGTATCACGTATCGTTTCTTAATACTTTTAAAATAAACATATCGATG
>Ga0099823_1007102_pt1 | contig 11338 bp, 6 predicted proteins | sample CowpearedBW_FD_76831 | JGI IMG/M metagenome (GOLD analysis project Ga0099823, IMG submission 76831) | Root nodule microbial communities of legume samples collected from California, USA - Cow pea red BW | ecosystem: Host-associated > Plants > Roots > Nodule | place: USA: California | collected... | reverse complement strand
TTTTAAGCCTTATCTTGCATAGCAAGTGGCGGCACACATCCACTCATCTTCAAGGTTGCCATGGCTTCTAGCCTAGCCTTGTAGTGGCGTGCTTCTCACATTTTTACCATTTCTTTCCTTTTCGTTTTATGTTTTCTTCTTCCTTTAATTGTTCTTGGTTTTCTATTGTTTATGTGCTTTCCATTTCCTTTTTGTTTGAATCAATCCATCATCTTCTTCTCTTGAGCTTTGTGAAAGAAACCTTTACATCTAGATAGCTTGCTATCTTAATGTCCAGTGGAGATTTCACTTAGCTTTCTTAATCAACTCACACCATATTCAATAATCTTAAAAAGAAACAAGGTATCCTTCATCAAAAAATAATTAACACAACCACAAAAACACCAAACACAACAACCCAAAACAACACAAACACGTACAAAACAAAACACAGCACAAACACGCACAACATAAAACAACAAAACACGAACACCCCAAAAAACAAAACACAAAAAAACACACCACAAAAACACACACGACTAAAACACAACCCAAAACACACATAACACAAAAAACACATACACACAACACAACACAAAAACACACAACACAAATCACATACAAAAACCATAAGAATTCACATAAAAGACAATATCCAACACCCCCCACAACCACAAAAACAAATAAGAAAACACAAAAGCACAAAATTAGTCAACAAATCCACAAAAACACTGACTACAACAACACAAAACACACACACCCCACACAAGCACAAAAACAAATAAAAAAAACACACAAGCACAAAAAAAATTAACCCAACCACAAAAACACTGAACACAACAACACAAAACAACCCACACACGTACAAAATAAAACACAACACAAGCACATACAACATAAAACACAACAAAACACAAACATCCCAATCACAATAAAACACATACAACACAAAACACCAAAATACCAAACACACACCACAAAAACACACAACCCAAAACACACACAACAAAGCATACACAACACAGAACACACACACAACACCCCACACAAAAGACAATATAAATCATAAACAACCAATACCCCACACAACCACAAAAAAAAAACATAAGCACAAAAACAGTTAACACAACCAAAAAAACACAAAACACAACAATACAAACACATAACACAAAACAAACAAACTTCAAATCACAACAAAACATGTACAACACAAAACACACAAACCACAAATCACACACACACAATATAAAACACACAAAACTCATAACTCATAACGCACAAAATACACACAACAACAAACACATTACAGAACACAACAAAATCACAAAACACACAACACATACAACAAAAAACACACAATACATACAAAAAAAAATATACAACAAAACACACCCACAAAAACACAAACATACAAAACCATAAAAACACACACAACACAAAACATAATACAAAACACAACAAAATGCATACAACACAAAACATTCAACACACAAAACACATAACACAAAACATACCAAATACATAACACACAACACATAATACAAACCACAAAACAGAGATGGATCACACCACCAAACTTTAAAGAATGAGCTCAATCCCAAACAAATCAACTAATTGTCAAATAACTAGAATCCAACCTTTTCTAATAGAATCCAACCTCACATGAAGAGAAGAAACCGAAACCCCTAAATTTAAATAAATACAACGACATCTTTAGGCTAAAAAATAAAATTAAATTAAAAGTTACCCATCTAATTCAACCCACAATCCCCAGCTTTTTCTCAAGTCAAAATTAAACTCCTTTGAACAATTTGCAACAATATCAAAACCACAAAAAAAGGCATTCAAAGATATAATCATAAGCACATCCGTACAAAAATAAGACCCAGAAATTAATAAAAGTGGAAAGAAATTTAAAGAAGGAATTCGCACAAAAGTAAGACCCAGAAATTAACAAAAGTGGAAAGAAATTTAAAGAACAAGGAATGTGAAAGATGAGACCCTGCACCTCAACCCCACAATAAAATAAAAACTCACCTGCACTTTGACAATAGTGGAAGCATACCGAGAAGCTGCACGGACTTCAAAACATCAATGCTCAGAAAAGATTCAACCGTGAGCTTCACTTCATCAGACACATCGAACCATTATTTTCTAGGAAACTAGATGTTGTTGTGGGGTAAGAGATCGCGGAAAAGCAAAGCTTGATTATGATCACTATGTTTTAAGATAATAGATGAATGTGATACTATGTTTGGTTTGGTATGATTGTTTGGATTTTGAGGTTTGTATGTTCAAACCAAGGATTGATTATGATCATAATGCTTAAGGGTTACTTGAATGAGATGTTGAGTATTAATTGCAGTGTTTTATTTACAAATTTCTTTTATATACCATTATTTATGGTTAGCTTACCCTTATTTGTTTGTTTGTGTGGTTGTTGTATGTGCGATGATCGTATAACGTGTGTGTTATACGAGAGCAAATGATATTGCAGATTATTTTTACATGGAGTAAATTGACGAGAGGTTGCGATGAACTCAGGCGTTTTTATAATATATTTAGTTGTTTTAAATCAGATACTAAAAATTATGTAATTTTCTTTTGATCGCAAATGTTATTGGAAGTTTTGGACAAAGTGACGGTGTGAACTATGTAATTTAAATTAAATTAAAAGTTTTTATTTGTACATTTTCAATGTTAATTCATTTTTCCGCTAAACGCAAAAATTTTCTAATGTTCCGTAACATCCCAAAATTTGGGGTGTTACATTTTGGTATCAGAGTTAGGTTTTCGGAAAAACTTGGGATTGTCGGGAGTGAGCTTGTCTAGTTGATGTTGTGTGACTCTAGACGGTGTTGTTAATTATAATTGATTGAGGTATTGTTTGGATGGTTTACTCTGGTTTGACTTATGTTATTTGTTTGGTGATATTTAAATGGTATGTAATTGGTAATGTTAATGTGAAGGAAATGTAGAGTGGTTGGTTATGAGAGAATGACATACCGTTAGATATTACTTGGTGGTAACATGTTGTTGATTGCATGTTTTGGTTTTGGGAACATGTTTCTAGTTGTTATCTTTGATGAGTTATGCATATGTTGGAATCAGGCGAGGTGAGTTTTATGTGTGAGTAATATAATGTTGCATAATATCACAATATGGTTGTTTTTCTCTATGAGATTATTTGTGTTAAAGGTATGTAAAAATTTCATGATGTTATATAATTATTTGGTGGTTGTTTTGTTTTGATAAAGTTTAATAATGGTAAGGTTTCTGAATAATTTTTTTATTTACGAATTATAATTTTATTTAAAAATATTGTGAAAATGCTTAAGGTATAAAGCTATGCTTGGAAAGAAAAGAAAGGTTGTATGTTAGATTTTTTTTATGAATAATATTTTACTTACGTTAATTCATGGAGGATTATGTTTTCTTGGGTAAAATTTTATTTTTTAGAACTATGAGGTTTTTACTTAAGTGAATGTTTTATGTGTACAAATTGATTTGGTATGAGACTTTTATTTCATCATGTAAGTGTGAAAAAATTTTAGGTATGCATGATGTGTTACTTTTTAAGTAGACAATTTTCAAGAACAAAAATTTTTGAAGTTGGAGAGAATGTAAGACCCGAGAAAAAAAATAAATAAAGGTAAACACAGAAAAATTAACGGTTTGATTAAGTCTGTGGATTTATTTTAATTTAATTATTTTATTTAATTTGTTAGTTAGGATACTGTTTATTTAATTTAAGTATTTAATCTAATTATAATTTGTTGAACATGAGTGCTTATAGATATATAAGCGCGCAAAAATATTCATGGATAAGCATATAGCATTTATGGTTGTGGTGTGTGGTACGTGTGTAAGGTCACTTTCGAACTTGGTTGGTGGAAAATATTAGTTGTTATTCCTTTGCATTTTTTTCTCTCTCTCTCTTCCTTTAAATTAAGTTTGGTGATCGTGAAGTGCTTAATTTTTTTTCTTTCAATTTATAACATGCGTATAATTATATATATATATATATATATATTACTATATATATATTACTATATATATATATATATTACTATTTTTTATACTTCCTATATTTTTCAATTATTATATATATAATACAGTGGTTAAGAAAAAACATAATAAAATTTTAATTATAGAATATTAACTGAAAAGATTAGGATGAAAGAATTATAGATTAAAAGGTAGGGTTTTAAGGGAAAAGATAGAATAGTTTAGGGTTTGGGGGTTAGAAAGGGAGGAAAGAAAGTGGCAAGGCAAGGAACCGTGAAGGTGAGGTTGCGAGAGAGACGTAAATTTTGGAGGGACTTCTACACAAGTTAAGGGAAGCCAACCTTGCTTTCTTCTCTTGTTTTTCTTGTTGTTTGTTTGGTGGATGAAACGGGAAAATCATGCATGTGTAAGGGAAGCTAGAACTCCTTTTTTTTTTGAAATAGAGTGTACTTATTTTCGTTCTAGAATGTGCTGAGTATCTTTGATTGATGATTGCATTGAATGGGGATGAATTTTAGGTAGTTTAAAATGCAATTGGAATAAGAGATATTGATTATTGCAATTGTTCAGTTTGGTATCATCTCTAAACCACTTTGAAATGAGTTTGAGAAGATAAAAGTGTAAGATACCAAATTGTGTAGTGGAACAAGTTAAAATCTTACAACAAAGAAGCATATGGTGTGGCACTACCCATTTTCCTACACTGCACACTTTTCGTAAAATGAAGGTTCCTACTTCGTTAATTGTTCGATCAAGCGGAAATGTTAACAACTAATTCTTAACACATAGTTCCTGACTTTGACACGTCGGATCTTGAATCGGAGCTCTATAGTGAAAGCAATTTTTATCGCAAGGTCTGTGTAGTTTGGTTGTTGACAACATTGACCTTTGTTGCTTGTTTGGTGAATAACTTTCTCTATAGTTATTCAATTAAGTTGGCTATTGTTGCATTTGATTCTTGATTCAATCATCTTTAATTTGAATATAAATACAAAATTTTTTGAGTTTTACACAAGTTGCAGTTTTATTTCTAAAATCTCAAATCATTTGTATAATGTGATGTTAAGTTGGATTGGATAAAAAGTATAAGACTTAGTTATTTTCCAAGAGAGAGAGATGTAAGTGAGGATGTTAAGGCATGAAGGTGTGCAAGGTTGTGATTCACGGTGGGAGAGTGACGTGAATAAATGAGTTATGTGATCGGTTGTCCTTCTTGGTTTTGATGGATTGCATGGTATGTAGTTTAATTGGGGGTATAAGGATAATCACTTGCATGGGATGTTATGCATGTGTTTGAATGAATGTCATTCGTTGAGTTCATTGCTTGAATGTGTTATTTGATAAGTTGACAGGTTTATGTTATGGAACTTTATTTTTCAAGCATGATGTGGTGGTGTGTATTTGTTATGGAACTATTGCTATGTTGAGAGTGTTCTGCTTTGTTTGAAGAATCTTGGTAATATTTAGTGTTGTGTGAGGTTTTCCGTACCTAGGAACCCAATGGTGACTCTTTCACTTGTGTGAAGGAGTGGAAAGGGGTCCTCTTCGCCTGTGTGAAACAATGGTAGAGGATTAGTTCGAGTGTTGTACTCTCTCGCCTGTGTGAAGCAGTGGGGAGGGGAAAGATGTTTCACCTTATTTCGGCTCATTGTGAGTATAGTGCCTGGTGTGCGATTCATCGACGTTTTTACTTATAATTCCTTGGGGGATAAGGGAGACAGTCTGGCTACGATAGTGAGACACATCGAACCATTATTTTCTAGGAAACTAGATGTTGTTGTGGGGTAAGACACCGCGGAAAACCAAAGCTTGATTATGATCACTATGTTTTAAGATGTTAGATGAATGTGATACTATGTTTGATTTGGTATGATTGTTTGGATTTTGGGGTTTGTGTGTTCAAACCAAGGATTGATTGTGATAATAATGCTTAAGGGTTACTTGAATGAGATGTTGAGTATTAATTGCAATGTTTTATTTACGAATTTCTTTTATATATCATTGTTTATGGTTAGCTTACCCCTATTTGTTTGTTTGTGTGGTTGTTGTATGCGCGATGATCGTCTAACGTGTGTGTTATACGGGAGCAGATGATATTGCAAACTATTTTGGTATGGAGTAAATTGACGAGAGACTAGGATGAACTCGGGAGTTTTTATAATATATTTAGTTGTTTTAAATCAGATACTAAAAATTATGTAATTTTCTTTTGATCATAAATGTTATTGGAAGTTTTTGACAAAGTGATGGTGTGAACTATGTAAATTAAATTAAATTAAAAGTTTTTATTTGTACATTTTTGTGACATCCCAAAATTTGGGGTGTTACACCAAGCACACATAATTTGTCGAATTAAATCTGGGAAAACTCCTTCCTCATAATAAGTCCATCTGGACACCAAAGCTCTTAGATTTGGAGCACCTTGAATGGGATACACATATTGTCGTTGAGCTAGCATAGGATTATAATTCATGCAGCTCCTTGTGCTTATGAGAGGCACATTAGGAAAACTTCCACATGAAATGATATGTGACCTAGATTGCCAAGGAAGGCACCATCTAATCTTTCCCCCATTCAAACTTGCACAAAATTGAGCCCAATCCTTTGCCCCTTTAATTTCTGGCTTGTTGAATAAAACTTCTTCAATTGAACCTTCATCATTTGAAATACCCTTATTAATTCGTGAGATGAACCACACGTACAACATACGTAGACAACATAACATCTTCTTCTTAAGCTCATAGCAAAGATTTAGACTTCCGTACACATCAGCCAAAATTGCATTAACTAGGCTTTCTGAATGATTTTTGTAAGCCACAAACACATTAATGGCGGTGTGGTCAACAATATTCTCCATGTTAGGGAAAAGCATGACTCCATAAAGTGTGAGAGCGTCCATCAATGTTTCTCCAATCCCATATTCAGCCAATTATCGCAAACGCCACTCCAAATACCCTTGAGAGATGGCTTTCAAATTGCCCCTGGTAATCATTTTGCTTTCTAGCTCAGCAGGTTGTACTTTCAAGATTCCTGCTAACATAACAGTTAAGGTATGGCTTGAGTATTTGTAGGGGACCTTGCCCTTCACTGACAAACCCAAATTATGCTCAAATTCTTATATTGTGGGTACTAACTGGAAATCTTGGAAGGTGAAACATCTTAATGGTGGGTCGTAGTATTGGGCCAAAGTTGTGATTGTTGCAGCTCGGGCTTCCACTTTTAGCAAACCTAATAAATTTCCATATTTCATCTTGAAAGTATTCCTTGATATAGTATTCATTCTTCCAGCTAACTCTCTCAAATTATTCAAATTGTTTTCTGCAACCTTAATGGATAACTTTTTCTTCAAAGAAACAAAACCTAACTGCCCCCGACTCCAAATTCCATGTTAACGTACGCCACAATTGAGTAAGATGGAAGATAAATGAAACAAAGAGGTTCATGTGGTCTGTATCTTAACGTAAAGAATGAAACCATTTGCATGTGGCCTTCCCTAGTAGTGCAACATGCGCTCTATATACAATATAAAAAGACGAAAGTGCACCCATCACATCAAGGCTTCCAATGTAAACAAAAAAGTACATGATGTTCTTAAAGAAGGGTGTCAAACGAAGAACATGCTCATGATGTTCTTAAAGAAGGTTTTGAAAAGTTTGGGACGGCTTACAAGAAATAAAGTATTAAAGAGAAGGAACACCTTGAGCGTGTTGTAGAGGAATAAGAATGTTTGCTATGTGATCTTGAAGGTTCACTGCATCGTTTAGAAGAATTGGTTGCTGCTAATGTGAAGGACAAGGCACGTAATGATGGCAATGACAAGGACAAAAAATATATTTGAACTCCCCAATAAAATTGGCTAAGGGTCCCTTTTTTTTTGCTGTAGGTCCAACCATTTATGCTTTGGTTAAATTTTGCAAGTTGAAAAAATATATGTTTTGTCACTGGCGTCATCCTGTAAGGTGCCATCGACACTGGCCCAGCTCCAGGGATGAGATCAATGGTGAAATCCACATCTCTACTAGGCGGCAATTTTAGAATTTCATCCGGAAAGACATCTGCATACTCATCCACCACTAGAATCATACTAATTTTCTCTACAATGCTCTTCTTCTCTGTCTGAGCCACTATCATGAAACAAGTAGCTCCCGCTTCTGCCTCATTCATCGCCCTCTGAGCTGAGATCAACTCCAACCCTACTGTCTTTGGGAATACCACGCTGCGCCTCTGAACCATCAATTACTGCAACCACCGCCTGGCGGGACAACCCACACCGCCAAGCGCACGCATCCTAGAAGACCATTGATCCTGCAACTATCGCCTGGTGAGACATCCTTCACCGCCAGGCGCCTCGTGTCATACAGAGTGCCTAAGATAGAAGCTATCGCCTGACGGGTTGAAATCTGTCGCCAGGCGCCATACCAGTACCTGCACTATACTGGTTTAAAGTTATTCAGACCTGGTTTTATCCCTCATTCCCGATTTCCAAGCTCTCGCTAAGTTATTACAACTTATGTACATCACTCCTCAAGTGACTAACTCCCTATCCAAACTCTTACTTCCATTTAAGTATGACATCCCAATATGCTAGAAGTAGGCTTCTCTAGAGTTAACCTTGCTTATTCTTCCCATGCCATAATCAACTCATTTACCAAGTACCAGTTTTGTCTCTAAATTTCCCATTCACAGTTGCCTAAGGCCTACCAACGCTTCCCTCATAAATATGAACCAATTGAAAGATTTAGTCCTATTTGTGAGCCTCCTTCCCATAGCTTGACTTAACCCCCAAAATTTGTACTCGAACACATTCTATGTAATTCAAGTCTTATAGTAACTCATACCACCTTAGATCATACAATAATTCTCCTCAGTTCTTATTCCTGAACCTGCTCTATACCTCCATCCACTTTCCTTTGTCACTACAACCACCAAATCTAAGTCTCAACCAACTACTTACATCTATGCCTTGGGTATTACTAATATTCATTCACAATATCAATTGAAACCCCATGTTTTATTATGCTCGAGCCTAGAACAAAGTCTGACTCCTCCCAGCATCCTACAACCACCCAATTCTCTAATGTCTGTGACGGCGCCTAGCGGCTCATAGCCTGCCGCCAGGCGGTGAACCAAATTCTGGAAAACCAGAGTTTCTTCCCACACCTACAAACCTTCACACCTTCTTCAACATCCCTTTGACCAATTCACTCAAGCTTACTACAATAATGTTCTCTAAAAATGAATTATAACAAAAACATTCACGGCCAATCCAATCTACTGTAATTGATACCAAAAATCCAGGATTCCTCAATTATTCTAACCCTAATTCCAGAACATACTCGAAATCATCAACCCTCTCTAATTACCTCACAATTTCATAATTATTTCCTACCATCTGCTCGATTAATAATATTAAAACCCTCTCCACTGATCCAAGATAGCCCAGAACACAGAAAAACATCAAAATTGCATTAACCAGACTTGCGTCACTTGGCAGAAATTCATCCCCGCCAGGCAGTTCATCATAAAAACCTAGAAATGGGCTACAAGCTTGCGTCGCCTGGCGGTACAGGGCTTCACTACCAGGCGGTTCCTTACGGGCCAGAAAACACATGAAAATGGATGTGCCGCCTGGCGGCTATGTATAGCCCGCCAGGCGGTTTCTGGAACACGACAAATTTAAGCATTTTCACAATATATGCGTCATGCAATTCAGATTTAAAGTAAATTAAACGCGTAAAACTCCCTTTACCTGTATCCTTTCACTTAAAAGCTTGAACGACTCTTGATTCTTCCTTGGTTCCAATAGTATCCCTTGATTCTCCTCAACTCAGCCTCAATAGTTCACTCACCACACTCTTTACACTCTAATTTTCGTCTCTGTTTTCTGAGTGCACTCACAACTTGCCAAAACTCTTCTTCTTACCTCACATTGGTCTTTTAAAGGTGCCTCAAAGCTAGATAATTACCAAAAAATGAATTTAAGGTTTAATGGTAATGTTTATTATCATTCATTGATCCTTTATGATCCGTTTCTCAACCACCCTTGGCTGCCCATGCATCTAGGGTTTCCCTTAACCCTTAAAATTCAAGCCAAAACCCAAAATAGCAAAGATAAAGTTTAATTTGAGTTCTCCAAGGCTTGAACCCATAACTTTGACAATGCCAAATCAATGCTAACCATCTAGCCAATTCATGTTTTTTACTAACGAATATAATTCAAGCATTATGTCATCATTCAACATGCTTAAACATATTATTAAAATAATAATAATTAAATAACACATAAATGGCATACATAGGACTTGAACCCAAGTCCTCTAACACAATCAAAGTACTCTCAACCATTTAAGCTAGTACTTTTCTACATCACCTTCATCAACATTTAATGCCATAAAGGCTCTCACTTCCCGCATTTATCAATTAATTATTTATTTAATCAATTAAATTTTACGGGTCTTACAGTTAGCACAACTCTCTCAAATGAATAGGCTCAAAACTCTCAAACTCTCAAAGATGAGGATAAGGAAATCTTATAGAAAACACACAAGCTAAATTTCTACTTCAATATCCACCACCTAAGATGCTACCATATCATAGAAACCATTCTAAACTCCATAGCATCATCAAACAACCAAAAATTGAGAGACAAGTGTATGAACCAATCAAAGGATAAAGCATGAAAAGCTAATTAGAAATGCTAAACCAAAGAGAATTTAATGAAACATGACTGAATGAGTAAAGAAGAATTGACAAACAACAAATTGAAGGCTGGAAAGAAAGGCAAACACCACAAAAAGGAACCTAGAAATGCACTATAATAGATGAAAAAAACTGAAAACAGAGAAGAAAAAGTGCTCAGAAACAATTAGGAATCAATTAGAATAACAAAGAGTACACAATCTAGAGTACACAAATTGAGGGAATAAATTTCACTTCTATTGAAGACAAACTTAAGGCAATATAGAGTACACAATCAAGGAATCAATTAGAATAACAAAGAGCACTTAAAAGCACCACAAAACGCACAAAACAAATATAAAACAGAGAATTCTCAAGACCACTATGCCAGAAAATTTGCCCCAACTTTGAATGATTCTTTTTTTGTATTTTTCGTCTGGATGTTAGCTAAATGAGGAAAAAATCAAATTAAAATTTGGACCAGGTAGTGAGTCATGAAAAATCTCAAACAGTAGGTGTGCGTGTAGTGAAAACTGGAAAAACATACTATAGCAGAATTGCTCACAGAAATTGTAAGATGTTCTATGAAAATTCAAGATGAATGAACTTGATTATGATCTAAAATCAAGTATGAATCATAGAAGAACATCTTAAACACTCAAAAGCACAATCC
>Ga0099823_1007101_pt1 | contig 11339 bp, 8 predicted proteins | sample CowpearedBW_FD_76831 | JGI IMG/M metagenome (GOLD analysis project Ga0099823, IMG submission 76831) | Root nodule microbial communities of legume samples collected from California, USA - Cow pea red BW | ecosystem: Host-associated > Plants > Roots > Nodule | place: USA: California | collected... | reverse complement strand
TATATATATATATATATATATATATATATATTTATGTATTTCTATTTTTTTAAGAACTTGTTCATTCACTTCTAATATTTTCAATATTGCATATGAAATCACTATTTTCCTCTTAATCTACCGTATAAATCGAATTGTAAAAATAATGTAATTTCTCACTTGCATGTAAGATCTTAAAAAATTATTAAAATTTTCTCACTTGATTCTAAGAACTTATATAAATGTCTACCATCATTATTAGTGACATCCAATACATTATATATAATAGCTACATGCATAATTATTAGATTGGGTATATTATTAGTTGTTTAAACTTAAGATTAGATTACCTATAAAAATTACTTGCATTTATCATATAATCTAGTGTGACTTATGTGTTTTAAATCCAATTATTATAAATTTTGAAAAGATCGATGACCTGTAAAAAGCGGAAAATGTTAGTGTAATTGAAGATCAATAACTAGAAAATGTTAAGAAATGGTATGCAATGAACAAAAACAAACAAACAATATTGCTTTTAGGATAAATAACCAAAATTGTAAGTCATGCTTGATTAAAATAATAATTTAATGCAATAATATAAACACCGATTTGTTACGATTGAATTGTTAAAATAAGTATATAGATAAACATATTTTCTTTTCTAATTTTTGCATGGACCAAATCCTCTTTATTATACTCCTGGTTGGCATGAGTGTCGAGAAAAACACGTCAATCACATAGAGATCTCAAAATAGGTTCTAACCTATCCTGACTCACTACGCGTTTGAGTCGGACTAGATTGAGAAAATTTTGGTTTTTTTTTTTTTAAAAGTGAGTTGAATTGAACCCGACTCACTTAATCCATGAGTTAAATGGGTTCAAGCTGGATTGAAGGTGGGTTGACCCACTTAACCCACCAACATTTTATATATATATATTTGTTATAATTATTTACTACTTCTAATTATATATGTTCACAATTTCATATTTTTAAATGTTAGAATGTTGCTCAATAATTTTTTAATAGTTTGAATGTTTAATTAATTTGTTTGTCAAGTTATATACATTGATACTTTAATTTTTACCTATTATCTTTATAATAATATTTCGATAATTAGGTAAACACTTTGATTCAACTATTATAAAAAATAAATTAAGTCAATTCACTCTCATTGTAATGCAATAAATATATAAAATAAATTATAAAAAAAACATTCATAAGTGTGTCAATCCACTAACCTACCAATCCATGGTGGGTTGGGCCGAGTTACAAAATTTTTGACTCACCAAAAAGTAAGTCGGGTTGAGCTAGTCTTTTTCTAACTCAACCCGCGATGAGCCAACCCGTGTGAACTAGGTTGCTTCACTTTTATGTGTGAGCTAAATAGCAAAAAAAAAAAAACAAAGACAAATTAGTCAAACGATTTCATTCACAATAAAAAATATAAACAATCTTAGACCCAAGAGATTTTAATCTTAATATTTAACTCATTTTAAACAAACATCAATATTGATATCACTAAGTTTCAAAACAAATGTATCTTGTTATTTTCTATCTCATATTGGTACCACTTGCCTTCCTAGTTTTATATGTTGTACTACTTGTATATTGCATCATTTCCAATATGATTATCTTTTATGAGGTTTGATTTTATCTAAACCTAAAATTACATAGATTACCCAAAATTGTTTCTACTACATTTGGGAGAAAAAGCAACATAAATAGTAATAGTACATTGTAGAAACAAAGTACTCAACAAGGTACGATTTAGTTCCACTTGCTTCTTAAAGAAATTTTAACATAATTAATTAAGCTTCTTGTAAATATTTATGAAACATTTAAGTATGAAAAATTTCATAACTAAAATAACTGGACTCTACATGATATTGGTATGCTTTTTCAAAAAGTTGAAAAAAGGTTTTACTCTTCTAGTATGAAACATGTGGATTGGGGGAACTTGATTTGGTTGGACTGTTACTAGCTAAAATTTTGGTTCTTTTAAAATTGTTGTATGGTCGTTTACCTATTGATTTGGAGGTTAAAAAAAGGAGTGGTATTATGCTTTATGTGTTCTTTGTGTGGTAATAATGTTGAATTTTTCTTTCATTTGTTCTTTTATGATTTTCTTACTATATAATTGTGTGAATGGTTGAATGAAGTTTTTCAAGATTTGCAGATTTCTGCTTTGGATTTGGTTGTTTAGTTTATGAAGTCTTCTTGTAATCTTTTTCTTAAAGTGATTAAGGTGGTTGTCATTACTATAGTTATTTGCATGATTTAGAGGATGAGAAATCATAGTAGATTTCAGGATCCAATTGTGTTTCCTTTTGTTATTTTTCAAATTAAGGAATTAGTGCATATGGATAAGAATAAATTTAAGAAGCATATGAGTAATATTGTCTCTGAGTTTTTGGTTGAATTTTTCAATATTTAAAATAGGGAGAGTACGGTGGTTTCATGTATAAATGTAATATAGCAAGTTCCATCTGCTAATTAGCTTAATGTGAATGTTGATGGTGCAACTAGGGGTTGTCCTAGTTTGGCTTCATGTGCTACTATTTTTAGAGGAAGTCGAGGTGAATATGTGGGTAGTTTTTCAGCTTTTTTAGGGGTACAAACTTCTATTTCTGTTGAGTTTATATGGGTCATTTATGTTTTGAAGCATGCTTAGAGGGAGGGCTTTAAGAGGCTTTGTTTGGAACGTGATTCTTCTTTAGTCTATCATGGTTTTTTTCCTTGGGGTCTTAGACGGAGATGGCGTTGGTGCTTACACTTTTATACATATATGTAATTCAAAGTTTCTCATGCTTTTCGAAAAAGAAATCATTTTGCAAATAACTCAGCTGATTTAGCTTTCATTCATAAAAAATAATATAAGTGATTTAATGTTTTACCTCCATGTATTTATTTATATTTTTTTTTTCATAATAGGTATATTTTTCCTATGTTTCGTAAAGTATAATTTCTATCAAGGTTTGGTGTGGTCTCCTCATGCTTTGTATTATTTTCTTTCATTTTTTCTTTTCAATAAATTTTCGTATGATAAGAAATGATTGATGAGCTTTGGGATGTCATCATAGCTAAGATATAAAAGTTATAATAATATCTAATATGACCTTATTTGGGAAATAATTAGACATAGTTAGGTCACTTTCATAAGAGAATCATTAAGTTAGTAAGACTAACTTCGAAAGACAAGGCCAAGAATAAGAGAGTAAGGACCACATCTCAAGCATGGTAATGGAAGTCCATCTAGATAAAATTAGATTCACTTCTTATTGTCAATTCTTTCTATGATAATAATTTGTGCCTTGAAAACTTAATAGGTGGAATAATAATATGAACTTAATTATAAATGGATATTGTAACACCCAAAATAGGTATCACATTATCCTTGTAATGCATCCATATACTAAAGCACTATTCGGTAACTCATCTAGTTGGGCAAAATTAGCTGTATTGTCAAACATATTGCATTTAGATATCACAAGCATTGAAATTTCATCATACACATGCAAACCAACTTTTTCATTTCCTCGAAATCACAAAACATTTTACAAAATATTAAATTTATGAATATACATTAAGCTTTTTTAGAGGAATGAAAAACCAAAATACATGTGAATATAAAATTCCTATAGTATGGCCTTCTACATAAACTATTGTGGAGTGTCTTCCAAACCTATTGTATCGTGTGCTCGTATGTACTAACACAAGTGCTTATTTTACTCGTACTTCACATGCATTTTAGCACTTATCTTATTCCTTTTATTACATAATTTATATTTTACACTCTGATATTTAAAGAATTCAGCAAAAGCATGAGTATATGAACATGCGTGGTAAAATTAATGAATTTATGCCGAAATAGAATAAACAGAGCATAAAAGCTTTAACCCCATAATCACAACTTGAGCACTCAAAGGTAGTTTCAAGAAGATTTAAATAAAGCTTTCACAACTTAAGCAGAGAAGATGGTGCCTAAGCCACACAAAGAAAATTTCATTGTGAAACAACCTCAACCACTAAGTTTTGAAGCTCAACCATGGAGGAAACCCACCATTGAAGAAAACTTTGTGATTGAACAACAAGAACAAAGTTTAAGCTATGAAGAAACCCTTTATACAAGGAAAGCTCACAAGATTGTCCACCATGATTGGAGTTGCAACCAACCCCCAATTTTCTATAAATTAAGGGGCAAACCCCCTGTTTTGATATCCAGAATTCCATTAGAGAAATCTATACTCTCTCTCCTCACTTGTAATATTTTCTTAGGATTTAAAGAAGACATAAGGAATGGACAACAACTCCTAAGATTGAATGTTAGAATCATCATGAGTTGTTGAACTTCCAAGTGTTGGGATTAGATGTAACTCCCTGAACTTATACCTGGTATTTTTTATTATTTTATTCAAGTGTTCTTTTATATGTTAGTGATTCAAATCGTTTTTCATGTGTGATGAACTGATTAATCATTCATTGCATATGTAACTTGAGTTAGGCGAAAGTTAATTCATCTTATAGATCCAATTGAATCATCTAAGGCTCTTAGGTTGCAAACATGATCCTATATGACTTAGTTGGTGCAAAGAGTCTTAATCATTAATACGAAGAGTTCATTCATCAAAAGTAGAGAAATTACACTGAGTTTTAATGTCTTTAGGTCCTAGTGTTGCAGACATAGTCCTAGGATTACATTAGTGTACTTCCAAGAACAATGAAAGAACTTTGTTAATCCAATGAAATCCAATCCAAACACATTTTATACCACTAACATATTTGGTGTTAGGTGAGATTTCAGGATCATTATCACTTTACAATACAAAATGTTTAAAATTACAAATCCAAATAGTATCACAAATTTTGTTAAAAATTGATCAAATCATTGTGGATATGACACTTGGTATTACAATTGAACCAATGCATTTGCTCCCAAATCGGGACATCATCAATCATCGTAGAAAAAAAATACCAAAACACACCAACAAAAAAGCAAAGGGTAAGATAAGTTAAAAAAAATACATGTGTATATATAAACATCATAAGTAAGATCACATGACAACTAGCAAGCACACATATCAACATGCATACATGCCATCAACCATAACATTCATAGACTCCACACATCAATGACTCACTTTTGGGAGATTAAGAGCAAATGGTTTAAGCACTAAGGATCATGCACATCATGGGCAACACACAACAGATTCTCAGGGCAACATCCTCACCCCTCATCTTGTTAAGAAATAATAACTCTTAGGGTAACATCCTTACCCTCGACTTCATGGAGTCAACAATTGGGAGCATCCACCCTACCTAAGACTTGTGACCATACAAGACTCAATCCTTTTTCATAGCACAATTTTTTATCATAAGAACTTCCTTCAATCTCACCACATAGCTATCTTTTTGTACTTGATATAAGGTAACTACTAGAGTTAGGATAATCTCCTATTCAATTTTCTCTTTCCATATATGTGCATATAGTCACTCCCTCCCTAGAACACTATCTTATGCCATCTCACACATAATGCAACAATCATGCATTCACACCAGTAGATTCTAACCTCATGTATAGGCTCTGCCCAACCTCTTAAACATACAAACGATACATATATGTGTATAACAATGAACCATCACCTTAGGTTCCCTTAGGCTTCCTACCCAAGCATTTTAGTAGTTTTTTGCGTAACCAGGGAACTACCTAGCCCACAAATCTACACATATACATGTACCTCTATATCTATGGTAAATTTTGGACTCCAACCATGACTCAACTCAGTCCCACACTTTCCACTCCCTCTGACTTCATATTCAAAGCAGAGTGTTAAGAAGAAATGGATTTCATCCTCTTCTCATACCAAGTTTAAAATTATCTTAAACATGGTGTTGTCTTGCATATACCACTCCTCATGTTGTGACTCTTTCAACCCCTAAGTCTTTGAATGATTTTGAAAACACTTTGTTTTTAAAATGGATAATATTCACAAAGTAATGTACACCATTAGAAAACATCCCCACAGAAACAATAATTTGATATGTACATCTATAAGTAAATGCCTTATCATATGATTTTTTTTTCCTAGCACAATTGATCATTTTGTGAGTACTTTGTCTAGCAAACACCTCACTTGACCATCACTCATCTAGTGAGCATCCGTCTTCTCAATCACAATAAATCATAAGTGTGTCTAGTTTGGCATTATTCACTATTCCATATCTTTGCCAAATAATTTCAAATTCACACTCTTCTACTACAACTTTGAACTCGTCTACCTCCATTCCAAAGTTCTCAACTACACCAACCTTTACGACTATTATAATTAACAACCTTCCTACCTCGTATTTCCTTCAAAACCCTTACCACAATAGGTTTTGACTAACACCACCCAGAGTCCACCATTGTCACCCCAGGTCAACAACACACATCATTCACTCATGATATTAAATCATACAACCATCATGCATTATCACTCATGAATAAAACAAACATAACTACAACCATATCCCATGTATCAGAATGTGTTTCATTTCATCACCAAACACGGACAACATTTTATCACAAACAAGGAAGAACATAGTTACCTTTTGTTACCTATCTAAACCACTTTACTTGTGCATGACAACAAAACCTTTACAAGAATAACCCATCATAACTCACTTTACCTAGAGAAAGACCTCAGATAAGGAATCTGACCACAACCATAAAAACTCAACATGTAGAGACTTTGTTCTAACCTCAAGAACAACACAAACAAGCATCACCAAAAACCAACCAAACAAAGAAATATTAGAATTGACTTACCTCAAATCAACTTCTTACTAACTCTGAAGGAAACTTTTCTCACCACGAACACAAAATCGTTCTCTGATCATGAATCAAATGAGCAGGTTACCATAAACTTTAATAAGAAACAATAGGAGAAAACGAAAAGAATAGAGTTCTACATAGAACTATAATTTGCTTAAAAATGTAACTCATTTATGCATAGTTTTCTCCAACCAAGATTGTAATTACATGTATTAAGCTCCTTAATCCTCTCACAAACACTTGTCCACTTTTTTCTGGCTCACCACTCCACTACCACACACACACACACACACACACTAGTGAAACACTTTCATAACAAGTCAAACATGCAATTGAACTACTCAGTGCATAACACCATGTCTCCCATACAAAGCCCCTACTCATTTAAATAGTGTAAATGCACATATCATCTGCTTTGTGTATTTTACATACACAGTATATGCCTTGTGCATCGATAACGAGAAGTGAAGAAGAAGAATTGTTCATGCGTAGGGAAGTGAAAAGGTGAAACTTTTTTAACCCTAGCGAGCAATTTAACAACGATTAAATCACTAAACTGTCATCATATCGCTGCAATAAACCACTTGAAGGCAGTTACACACAAAATCGTCGTCATTTTTTTTATGTTCAACGACGGGTACACTAGGAACCTTCGTCAATTCGCCATTTTCAAAATATAACGATGGTTAAATTGGGAACCGTCATTATACAATTCACTTTAATTGTAGTACTGCCACCACACTCTCTTTTGCTACACCATCTGGATAGTCGTCGTTAATTTGTGTTGTTGTATTGGTTTTTTTTTGTGGTGTCTCATCTTAACCCTCTACCAACTCAACTCATCTATTTACTCTCAACTATTTTCATAGTTCTTCAAGATATAGATGTTATCTTTCTCGTTTTAGGCTTTTACTAGTTAATTTTGATTTGATTCCAGGGTTTTTTTTTATATTTTATGTTGTTTTCTTTATTACAAGATTTACAGAATTATTTTGTAAAGTTAACTTTGTTAGGGTTGCGATGTGTATAATAATGAGAAAAAAAATATTAAAAAACTAACAATTCTAATAGATCTTCAATAAACTCCATGTGTCTTATGTGTTATAGACATAATAAAAATGTAAGAGATGTTTCATATTTTTAATATTTTTTTTAAAGGATAGTTCTTTTTCGATGCATTGCAAAACTTGTTTAGTTTTATAAGAAAAAAGAGAAAACAAAATAAACAAGTAAATAATAATCTTTTTAAGAAATAGTCTATATAGTGAGTAGGGTAAAGAGATTTCACATCATTCCATTTCAATTGTTATATACATTAAATTTGTTAATCTTATAATTCAATTAAATTTAAAAAAAAAAGTTAATAACTCAAACAGGGGCACAAAAGAGTTGAATTTTGGTAAACTCATTATCTAAATCAATGAAAAAAATTAAATTGGACCAGATTTCTAAATTTATTTAATAAATTCAATCTAATTTATCATAACAACTTTTGATTTTTTTTTTGTAAATATAATATTCATGTAAATAGAATAATAGTTATATTGTTAATATTATTGTTATTTAATCTTTTTAGTTGAGTCTCGAGTTCAATTGTCACACAATTCATACAAAAATTAGTTGAGTAAAATTCGACTCAATCATAAAATGAAAAACATAAATAACTTAATTAAATGTGAATTAAATCAAATTGAATTATGAGTCGATGCAGACCCTAAATTGAAGAAGAAAATATTGTAAATATCTGATTTAAATAATGTTCTAAAAATATAATCCAAACCACATGGTGGATATTGACTTTGCTAATGAGTGTTTGACAGAATATGCTGACGTTTATTTCCTTCATCCACTTTATATGAGTTTTCAATATTATATACAATTTGAATATGTTTGACCCACTTAGGGCGCTGCCTATTATTTATATTCAACATAAAGATTCCAGGATTTTTCCTACTTCTTTAAACGCTAACATAAGCTGCACTTTTTTCAATCCAAAATTTGCGTTTGTACAAGGCTTTTGAAATTTAATCTTATTTTTAATCTCAAATTTTTTGGATTAGCTTAGACTTTTATAATACCTTTGTAATTTTATAGTCTAAGATTAATCAATTTTTAAAAACAACCTAAATTCAATTTATGGTGTATATTTATTGAGTACGCTACAAAACTAAAATCAAATTATACATTAAGAATATTGCGATATGAACATTTAAAGTTCTACACAGTCAAATCACAACCAATAAAATAAAAATCAAATTAGAAAATAAACTAGGAAAATTAAAACGATATATAAATTGTAAAAAATTAAATTGCATAAAAGAAGATGTATTAAATTGTAATGCATAAGTAAATCAAAGTTTTATAAAGAATGTGGATTTACATAGTATCCGTATCCGTGGATACTCGTACCTGTTATACTCTAATTTAAATCTAAAAAAAATAAAAAATAAAAACATGATTAAAACATTAATTTTGAATGAGTTATTTTTTATCAATATTTTTTTTAAAATAATCTCCATTTCTTTGTAAATTGTCATTCAATACTATTTAAATGGATTATTTGCACTTTGTTTGAAATTTATGAATGTTATGCATTGTATTTTTTTTGAATTTATGGTTAAAATATGTTTTTAAATATTAAAATTTTCTTCTGTAAATACCTACGGATATCCGTAGATATTAAAAATATATGTGAGTACCCGTATAACGGATAAACGTACGGAAATGGGTACGGGTACCGAACATATTTATCCAGTGGGTAGGATACGGGGGAACTAAATACATGTACCCTACCTGCCATGTTGATATCCCTAATTATGATAATCAACTAATACTACAAAATCTAAAATATGACTTAAAGATGTGGTTATACAAATATTCCTATATAGTGTACATAGTTACAAAAGTCATTCAAATATTATGTAAGTTAAAAAGGCTACCTAATTAGAGATCAATTTAGAGACCAAATCTTTTAGTAGTCAAAACCTTGGTAGCTAATGTTAGTGAGTAATTTAAATATCAATTCGTAATAGAAACTATTTTAATTACCAATTTAGAAACCAATTATAATTTTTTATTCTTAATATAAACTATTTTAATTACCAATAATTTTTAATTTATAAATTGGTATTTAAATTGGTCACTAAAGTGAATAATTATTTCTAATCAATAAAACTTGTCATTATTTAGGAATTTTCTTGTAATAGTGATATTAGTTTATCAAAACTTAACATTATTTGTTGTGATCAAAATGTATAAATTGTCTTATTAAGGTCACGCTAGATGGTTAAAATTAGTAGAGCATTAAGATTAGACTATTTGTGTCTAACATATCATCCAAGACTAATATGAAACACTTTAAGGGAAGGGTCAGGACCTCATCCAAACTTGCAAGACAAACAAGTAAGGAAAAAAAATGAAAAAGAAGTTTGTGACAAACTTGTAGATGAAAATCCACATTAGTGAAAAATTTTAGATCTTGATTTTTAAATTCCAAAATGAAACACTTAAAAGAAAAAATGTTCTAGCTTTTTTAGTTGGTGTTTCATTTAAGCATCTAAGACTCCTACATAAGGAGGTTTCATTATTTTGTAATGAGAACTTGGATGAATGTGAATTTATTTGTAAATATGTAAGTTCTCTTTTTGAAGCACCCTTTCTTAGTCTTATCATAAATTAACAGAGTTTAAGTGTGATTCCTCTTCTATGATTAATATTTGGTGTGAGAGTTTACTTAAGTAGGGTAATTCATCATTATTTTTTTTTTCTCTCACCAGTACAAGAAAGCTTTTCTACGTTGGTTAAAAAAGGTTTTCTATTCCGATTCCAAAACCAATATAGATACAAGCGGTATAGAAAAATTAGTATAAAAAGTCTACAATATTTACAATTGTGTCACAGTGTCACTTATTATTCTAGGTGGATTATAATCGGCATAAAAAGTCGTCATAAAAAGTGATTTTTGTACTAATCTTCTCTTCTCCATCTTTTTATTTTCTTTCGTTACTAAAATGTCTTTCCATTTATGTCAATCTTGAATTTCTAAGTCATGCAAGAGTTTTATGGTCAATTTTTTGATTTATGTCATGAACAAGAGTAATTTATTTTTGGTTATAATCTTATATAGAGTTGCTTCCTTAAGTCACTACTTTATGTACCTTACATTTAATGAATTATAAATAAGATGATACTATTATTTCATATCATAACTGATTTTTAGCAAATTTTCAAATAATAAATCGTGTCATCTTAATAAAAAAATTGATAACAAAGTTAGAAAACATTATAGAGAAATTAATGTTAAGTGGAAAGATGTGTATTCCAATTTTAGAAAATAATGGCGTAGAATTAAGAGTACATATTTTTTATTTATTTTGTTTATATAAAAAAGAAGTCAATGAAAAAAGTTGAAGAGCTAGAAAAGATTAAAAAGATATCAAGTCCATTGCAAGAAATGTACAACGACCATTTTCCTAAATCACATATTTATTATTTATTATATATATATATATATATATATATATATATATATATATATATATATAT
>Ga0099823_1007097_pt1 | contig 11345 bp, 7 predicted proteins | sample CowpearedBW_FD_76831 | JGI IMG/M metagenome (GOLD analysis project Ga0099823, IMG submission 76831) | Root nodule microbial communities of legume samples collected from California, USA - Cow pea red BW | ecosystem: Host-associated > Plants > Roots > Nodule | place: USA: California | collected... | reverse complement strand
TACACCTATAAAATAATATTTTTACTTTAAAATATAAAATAATTTAAAAACAAATCACCAAGAAGAATATAAATAACATTTTTTTAGTAGGTATCAAATAGGGGCAGAAAAACATAAGAGATGTTCATGATGAAACTTTTTCCTTTACAGTATCACTCAATCATAAATGATCACATGATAAATTTGTCGATTTTTTTTTTCTTTTTGTAATAATTACTTTAAAAAATACATCACCAGTAATATTTTATTAACAATGTACCAAAAAAAAATTATACTAACAATACGAAATCATTAAAGTCAATAATTCATAATATAATTGCATCAAAAGAAACAATAATGTGAATTTTTAAGCAGGTGTAATATTGAGTATTTACTAGAAAATTGCAACTTGTGTTGTGCTCTTATTTTGTTTTTGAGAAATAATTTTTTGACTACTAAATTTTGACAATTTTCTTATAACTTTAGGTGGTATCTTTTAAGTGATTTTTTATTTTTTTCATTTTTTCATTCTTAATAATTTAAAATCACTTAAAAGATGTCACTTCATGTTATAAAAGAAAGTTATCAAAATTTAGTAATCAAGATATCATTGTCGTTTGTTTTTTTGTTGACAGAAAGTGAAATTGATCTGAAGGAAGAAAGGGGGGCCTGGGATTGTTGATGCCAAACAAGTGACAGCAGTGACTATGAATGGGGTATCAAAATAAATCACATATTCATACCCTACCATGGGTAGGTACAGTGGGTCCCAACTCAAATCATGCATTTATGGACTCAACAAATTGCACCATATAATCTAATCACAACACTCGTGGACTCAAGAGAACCTATCTATCCCCAAATTTAATGCTCAAACATTAAAATTGGACATTTTTTTTAATATTTAAAACGTGCCAAGAGGCAACACTTCAGGAGTGTTCTGCAGTGTTTAAAATGAGGGAAAACAGCAGCAATCTCTTTCAGCTTTTCTGAGAAACTAAATTTGACACAAAACTATTTCTGAAGTTAAAATGGTTGTTTCAAACTTTTATGTATTCATGCACAAAAAGGCTTTCATTGAATTAAAAAGGTCACTTTCTTTTTCGAAAGAATTATAACATAAATAACAAGACAACTTTATTACTTACTGCTTCATATACAAACCTTCAGAAATAACAGTAAGAAAAAAAAACCAAACAGCTTTTACAGCTACTAAAGCAAATAACTGGTGCCTGAATCCTGAGCAAAAAGATGGTATAAACCTAAAGATTTAGTGCTTTAGACCTCTTTCTTGGGTACACCACAAGGTGCACATTAAAAAATCATACAGAAAATTTGGGAACGATGAAATATGAAGGATTAGCACAGTGATTTACATGCAAGATTGGAACGGGGCTGACAGAAGGCAACAAGTTAGGATCAATCAATCTAATTAAATAGCCAGAAGCAGTTTGAAAGTGCTGAAAAGAACTTGTACATGATCTGTAGCATTAAACTTAAAAAGAATTTTTCACATCTATCGGCAAATTACAATGTGGTTTTGGCCTTCAACCAAAGGAGTTGCTCCAGGGCTCTGGCATGATGTGATTTTTGTGCACAGCACGGTCGATGGATTTAACTTAGTTGGATGAACTAAAGTGAAGAGTGCCCTGCATTAAGTTAAGTACAAATTTAGTTCTTAAAATTGGCCAGCAAGCCAAGTATGTAAAAGAAACTTGTCTTCGGCTGTGACACGGATCATCTTTGAGGTTGATCTGAAGAAGGTCCAACAGAAGTAGCTGCAACATTGCTTGCTGACCCATTCTCAATCGGAGGAGGCACACCCCACTTCCCTTCAGACTCGAGGGGTTCAAAAACATGAACTCCACCATCCGACAGTCCTACAGCAAACTGATTTGGCTCTTGTGGGTGAGCCGCAATTACAAGTGGTTGTACGCTGGAACTGCTTCACCAAGACAATGTTAGTATTCAACGAAGACTTGTGTCAAAGATTCATTACAAGCACATTCTGAACTAGGAATAATCTAGGGTAACGCAAAAAAGAAATTAATAACAATGCAAATCATATTCAATTTCAGGTTGACTCTCATTTTGGAAGAAGGGTAAGAAAATTAAAGCATTTTAAATCTATTTCTTTTAAGTCATAGAACATTCTTCCCCATGCCAGCTGATACAACTAGTTAATAGAATGATTACCTGACACTTGCTGGAAGATATGCAGAAGGATTGATACGACAACGTAATCTGAGATTTGAAGCACTAAATACACAGATTGTTGCGTCTAAAAAGCTAGCATATATAAGCTGGCTATCACACGAGAATGTTGCATGCGATATTGGAGCAGATGAATCTCGCGGGCACCACTACAATTGAAGCTATTGGCATTAGACAAAATGATCGTAAAAATTATTCACATGATACATTGAACTAGACTAACCTGCTTTAGGCCTTCTAGTTTTGTTGCTTCATAAATGGCAAGTTGAGTTTCATGTACAACCAGGAACTGTATTTGATCTTGATGAAACTGTACACGGGTATCTGATTGTGCCGGTGGTGTCCTCCCAGGAGGAAGCTGCAAGAATCTAGACTTCTGCTTTTCCCATCCATCCGTGTTCCAGACACAAATCTGCATAATAAACAGGGTACAAAATTAACTGCCCATATCATCACAGTAGGAGTTGCATTGCCACAGAAACCAGTTAAAGATCCGAATCCACAAGTTCTTTTATGCAATTGAACCATAGAAAAGCCAAATTCTGAAGACAGATTATAATAAGCAATTATTACCTGAGCATCTGCTCCAGATGAAACTAATACATTCAATACATGAGAGAAAGCAAGACCAGTAATTCTTTTAGTATGGCCTTTGAGTTTACTTTTAACCTGCAAAAGAACTGTGCATTAACAACAAAAGATCTCAAATCATGAGTACAAACTGCTCACATACAGACAGCTCTGTTACCTCGTCAACACGGACATTGTATATTTGAATAGAGGAGTCATCCATGCCTATGGCAATAATATTGTTATCCTGAGGATGGAAAGCAAGAAAGGTTGCCGCAGGTGGTGGAGGCATGAACGTTGTCATAGTCTGCACTTAGCCAAGAAGATTGAAATTGGTTCATTGGCATGTTCCAAAACGTGGTCTTGAATAATGATTACACTCATAGTTTACCTTAAAGGTCATCATATTGAACAGAGATATCTTCCCTCCTGATGCAGACATTACGTATGAGTCATTTTTGGACAATGCAAAGCAGGGTACAGCATCCTCAGGATTGCTATCAGCAATGTCATTGGTCATCAGGATGCCACTAGAAGGTTGCCACAACTGAGGTTGCAAGGTAGCAGTGGCCTACAGGATGAGTTATCAACATCAAAAGGGAGTACAATTCCCAATATCAATTTCTGAATAGAGAATACTTGTCTGACATAAGAAAATTCACATGTTCTCACACCTTGCCAGATGAATTGCGCTCGTTTCGCTGCCATTTCCACAGCAGGTGAATGGCATTTGATGCTAATGCAAGAATAGCATTACCCGAATTTGTATATATCAACCTTGATATCTGTCAAAAAATCACAATTTCCTTCATGGAGATTTGGCCAGAGAAACATCACAAGAATGAAGGTCACAATTGTGCAATCACTTTTTTTAAAATATACCTTATTCAGAGCCATATTTAGGGAAAATATTTTTGTATAAATACTTAAGGATTATTTCACCAACCGTCAACGTTTATGCATCAAGACACAAAAACAGGTTCTATGTAAGATGGTAATACAAACTGAAATCATGAGTTTGGCAATTACAAAATTTACATGAATAGGAGAACATTTCCTGCAAAACTACATGGAAGCAAGAAATCCACAATTCTTTTTTGTTGCATAACCCAAGTCCGTAAGATACTAGCATTACCAGATAATACGAAAAGGCACTTTTAAACTAAGCAACCAAGGGTGTATCCAACATCTACTGATAAAGATTATGTTCACTGAAGATTAAATTAAGGGTGGATGAACACAATTTTAAAAGGGGTTTTCCCTTAGAATTGTGGACTAAAATGGTTTGAGATAACACTACATCTAACCATGAAAACGTCTCTAAGGCTGCAATAAGTTTGTTACTAAATTTCTATGGATATACAATAAAATTGAAGTAACATACCTTAGTAACTCTAACATTCTCTGGTAGCTTCAAGGATCTACATTGAGATTGTTCATTGATTTCAGTGAGCTTCCATACCTTTGACTTGTCATTGGATTCTTCACTTATTCTGGGTTTAACATCACCCATGTTTCTCGTATCCCCATTCTGACGAGATGAAATTGACAGTTAACAAATAATAGTTTTCATAAATCATAACAAGTATGATATTTCCTATTTCCCAATAACTGATGAATAATATGCACTATTTATTAAGTGCAGGTTGAACAATAAAATAAACATTAAAAAGAACAGTACAACTATCAAGCAAATAAATTACAAGTCCCACTGATATACAAAGACAAGATCACAAACCATTCCAGTAATAGCTACTACAGATGAAGCCCTCTCTGCCAGTGCAGCACTGGTTGCAGCAGCTGCGGCAGCAGCAGCAGAAATTGGATTAATTGTAGGCTGCCACAAACATTGTGTTAGATTAGGTTTTATTAAAAATAAAGAAATGGGCAATGTATAACATCTATAAATCTACCTTTGTCAAGGCTTCTGATGCTCTTGAAGCATCATACAAAGAATTCTCTAGTGTGCGCAACAAACGTATGCCATCCCCATTGGCCAAAATTTTGATTCCATTCTCATTTGCAGAGACAGCTAAAAGTGTTCCATCCTTGTTGAAACGAATACGCGGGCTTGCCTATAGTGTAGATCAGGCAACAATTAGCAAACAACTATAATTTCTAGAGGCTAGCTCTCTAACTTTCAATAAGATAATTAACTTACAGGGAGACCTCCATCAGCATCAACAGTTGTCAAAAGCTGAACATTATCCATATCCCAGAATTTGATGGAGAAATCATCACCAGCAGCCAAAAATCGATTTTTGGTAGTATCAAATTGCACAACACCCAAAGATCGCTTACGAAATCCTTGATAAGTCCTTTTCACAGCTCCTTCACTCTCATTCCACTCAACAATAGAGGACTCTCCATCTTTGCTAGTCCCACATGAAAAGAGCCTGCATACATTCATAGCCAATTTTGAACATTGGGTGATGAAAAGGAAATATAATACAACTAAGCAACAAGATTCAGCACAAAAGGATCCATTGTTGAGAGTACATACCTTGTACCATCAGCACTATAAGCCATGGTAGTGCACCAACGACCAGGAGCTTCATAATCAACACGAGATCCTAAATTGTCATACAGCCATGCTTTTATTTTTCCATCTAATGCTGTTGAAAAGATGAACTACAACACCAAAAAGCAATGAGCGTCAGCAAGAAAACCAACCCAACTAACAATCCCTGAATGTTTGGAAGTCAGTTTGAACCTGAATGTTTTCTTTATAATGCGGGCAAACAGAATAAACAGGAGCCTCATGACCTTCAAATGTATACTGCTTTGCACCTGAAGCAGCATCCCATACCTTCAATTACAAAATTTAGTTAGTAACACATTCAGCTTCTCCACTTGAAACCAAGCACACGTTCTGACAAACTTACCCTAATGGTCTTATCATCACCACAAGTTATCACGCATAGTTGCTTATTTGGGTGGGAGAATGCTAGATCGTTCACTCCACCAACATGAGCATCAATCTAGAAAACAGGATCATTAAGTAAGCAAATACAAAAGATGCACATATGCAAATGCATTATGCATTTATGCATGCAAGTGTATACCTCCAAGTGTTGTCGTATTTCATCCCCACCTTGGTAAGCGTATATCTGAACAATGTGCCTTGAGTAAGCAACTCCTGTTCATTGAACAAGCACAGACATTTCGGATTGGTTCAGGTGGCATCTCAAGACAAATATAATATGATTATCAGTATACAAGCATTAAAGAATTAAACATTCTTAACTTACCAAATAAAGCACCATCAGGACTCCAAATCACACGGTTGACAGAAACACCCGGATCTTTAACAAGAGCAGCCTGAATTTATCATAATTAGTTTTTCTTCAGAGATGACAAAATTACAAGTCTTATGGTTCAACTCAGATTCCTATCAAGAACATTCATGCGTAAAGGTAAAGGGACAACCTGAAATGGCATTGAACATGCACTAAGATCCCAAACTTTGAAATTCCTTGAAACCAATCGCTCCCTAGAACCCACCTCCCACAAAGCAATGTCCCCCACATTTGTACCAACTGAAAAATGACATCAAATAAAAGTTAAGTGGAAACTTGGTAGCAAATACATGCAACTTCAAAAACAATACTAAAAGGCCTTAGAAGAGCAGCAGACCAAGAAGTAAAGATTGTTGAACTGGATGAAAGTCCATGCTCATAGGAGCTGACCCCTGATTAAGAGTTCGCACAACAGCCTTGGGTATGTCATCAGGTGTGTTAAAAGCTTGACTATGTTGACCATGACCTGGGAATGTTGCTGATAACACATTGACAGGTAGATTCACCTGCATAAAGTGATGAATAGCAGAAAACATGAGATTAAAACTTGATTTTTCAACCAATGAATTGCTAATTATTTTCATAAGCATAGTCATATTACCTCATCCGAAATTCCAATCGGCCTTGTTCTCTTAGCAACATGCTCTGAGTCTCCAGATGGATAGTCAACAGAAGGATTAGTTGGGGGAGTCCTAGGATGCTTCAAAGCAGCTTAACAAGGCAATGAAACATGTTATAAGTCAAAGATAAATTAGATACGATCGCATTATGACAACACCTCAAGAGTTGGTGAAGAATACCAGGGATCGACGGAGCACCAAGACCTATAGCTCCACCTCCAGAAACCGCAGCATGTGCTACAGTTGTTGGATTCGACATCCAACCAGCCAGGGGTGTTGGCACTGGTGCTGGAGTAGGTTGAAAAGGCTGTAAAAAGAAGCACAGAAAGGTCCAGCACCAAAATAAGAATTGAAACATAACAGACATGAATGATGTTCTCATGCTACCAAAAGAAGGTATAAAATTAGTTCAGGAGCCCACCCCATGTGCACCAAGTGGAGGAAATCCTCCAGCCTTTGGTAAGGAGCCTAGTAGCGGATTATTAGCAGGTGAAGGAGCTCGTGCACCATTTGGTTGTCCACATGAATGATCCACGAAAAGTGTTTTTATATCAGGATTTGGCCTTGGATTCTTGCAAAGTTGATGTTGCCAATTTAGGCTGTAATTAAAAGAAAAAGAAAAGCAATTCTTTGTTAGTAGAAGATATTTTAATCAAATAGTCAGAAGTGTATCTTTAGTACAAAACCTAGCACAGCAATGCACGATCTATAATTTAATAGAAAGGAGGCACAGAAGCAGATAATGCAGTCAAATATTGCATCGCCTTGCACTAGATACAGATTGATGGAACTAATTTTGATGAAAATAATTGTCACATACAAATGGAAATTGCAAAAGATTGAATATCAGTAACATCAAGCTTTTATAAACCAATAAGCACATAAATCTAAATACGACAGATGATCTCCATCAATTGTAAATTAAGAACGCTACCTAATGATTGCATTGGGTACAAGAAAGTTACTTCACATTCAAAGCACAAATATGTGTTCCATACTAAGAAATCTATGCTTGGACATAAAAAAAATTACCTTTGATTGATTAGAGTCCGTAACCTTGAGTTTTTAAGGTTGGGAAATTGCAATTTGTCACGAAATAAGGGATTTGCTTCAATGAGCTTTTTAAGCTCAACCAACATTATTGCTCGTGCAGACTTTGTATCGCCATACTTAGACAGTTGTTCATTCTCCCTGTGTCAGCAGAAACTCATTAGCTGCTTCTTAGAGAACTTTTTCACACTGAAAACAGGAGTAAAATTTAACATTGGTACCTAAAGTTTTCCAAAGTCAGAAGCTGTGTGATTTCCTTGAACAATTCTTCATTAAAAGTGGCAAACACTTTCAAATCCTTCACTAATATTTCTACTGCCTTAGACCGGTCATGCCTACGTAAGAAAATTTAAAACAGTTAATTAAACTGGTCTGCTGGTAGAACACTGTAATTTAAACACTCAGAATCAATAAAGAATCTAAATGTGAATTTGTGGTGAGCTTACTTATCTAAAGCCTCCAGATACTTCTGCTTCCTTATCTCAAAAAATATCTTCATAGAATACCTATTATCATCCACCTTGGTGAAACCAGAGAGGTATTTCTCCACCTCATCCCAATTCCCATTGTGCACTTCATCCTCAAAATATTTCATGTTAAAGAAAAACCCTGATTCCTGCTCAAGCCTATTATTTTTTTAACCCAAAAAAATTAGTTAATTAATGAATGTGGTAAAAAATAAAAATTAAATAAAACACCCAAAATAACCTAACAAAATAACAAACTAGCCCCACTTGTGCACAGTCTCTTTGAACTTTTCCTCATCGAGAAACTGCAAGATCAAGAACACCAATTCCCTACTAAGAGAAGACATCAGAACCCCCTCGTCCTCGATTAGATACACACTGAAATGAGCAACAGTGAACTAGATCTGCAAAACCAAAAAATAAAAGAAAAAAAAATAATAGCAGCTAGGGTCAGCCATGTAAACCACAGAAAATAAAATAAAAATTAAAAAAAAAAGACCAATAATCAAAATCCCCACCGTCAATGAAATCATCTAACCAGAAGCATTTATTTATGGAGAAAACCCTCCATATTTTCCAAAATTAACCCAAGAAAAAAAAAACGATGCGGTTTCGGTGGCCAAACGAAAACTAAGAGAAAACGAAAACGATTTGACTCTATCTACATCCTACACGATCAACAAAGCAGCTTTAATCTAAGATGCATGAACCAAAAGTTTCAACCTAAAAAAAATGGCATAATTTTTTTTAATAAAATTAAAAAAAAAAAAAAAGCAAAAAGCTACGGATTCGGAAACATGTAAGGGAGAAACTCTAACCTTAGAAGCTAACACATCACAAACCAAACGCTCTCTGTCTCTCTTCCGATTCTTGCACTTTCTCTCTCCTCGCGGAAATGGACTAATCTACTCGCTCTCTCTCTAGAAACTCGAAAATATATATAGAGAGAGAAAGAGGTCATTTGAACTTGCAGAAATAAGGTGTTTTTTTATATAGGAGGCGACAGATAGTGGAAGTGATAAGCTTTTTCACTTATCAATCTATCCCAATAAGTTATCAGGGAAGGGCAAGCACTTATATTACAAGTGCAGTTAATTGCGGGACCCACTAAGCCGGCTTCGGTTTTGTCTAAACAATCGGCTCGGAATCTCGAGCTAACAGCTGTCCTTCAGCTCCAGTATGGGAGTAATTTTCCTGTGCTGACGCAACATCAAGCTACTGTATGACGTCAACCGTTGGATGTTTTGCTCAGGTTCCGCAAGGTGATGATGTGGCATATTGGATGGTGAAGATTCGAGGTAGAAGGGTAGGGGAAAGGCGTGGATAGTTGCTGAGAAAGCGACTTTTACTGGGTTAAGATCCCCGGTAACGACAAAGTTTCTCGGAGGGGTCCCATAAATTTGACACCAGAGTTTGGAAATTATTACACTGCGTGCCATTACTTGCAACTGCGACATGCGCGTTTTATCACCGTGTGATATGGGACATTATCCGGTACGATATTTTGGATGTGTCGCGAGATGAAAGTTTAGTAAAGTAAGTGAAGTGAATTAAATGTGTGGTCAGAGAGGTGTGTAGGTTATTGTCCTTGTCAGGTGTGTACGTCTGTTCTTTTCCACCTAGCTGCAATAAAATAAAGATAAAAATATTCATGAAATAAAATCATAATTTTTTTAAAATTATACTGAAAATGAAAAAATTAACCACAAATCACAATTTACGTTTGGGAAGTAAAATTGTTTTCGATTAACATTTTTATATAATTTATTCTCAAAAAAAAAATCTAAATTACTCGTTTCAATTAACATATTGATCACTTTGAGACAAAATTGTGCAAAGAAATATATAGATATATTCATTTAGGGATAAAAGATGCTAAGAACTTTTCACACCTGGAGCCATCTAATTGAAAGTAATGTCTCTTAATTTTATTTTTATTTTCAAAGCTAAAATTTAATACCTTTTTCAGATTAAAAAATTGCTAACGGACATTCACGTATTAATAGTCAAATAAAACATGTTTAATGTCTTGAAACATAATTTTTTTTAATTAAATTTATTTGTCCTTTTTTATAACTTTATCCAATTTATTCTCTTAATTTTATAAATATGTACATAAATTTTTTTAATTAAATTTGTTTGAAAAATTAAAATTAGTTTCTTTTTTATAATTTTGTCCAATTTAGTCTCCTAATTTTTTAAATGTGTAAATTTCTTTTTAACCAAATTTTATTAAGTTTATTTAAGATTTTAAACATGTTTTATAATAACATTTGAATTGTCTATACTGTTTTACACATTTCTCTTCTAATATTAGCTAAGAAAATCATTTGAAAGGTAAAATAAAGTTAACAATTTTTTTAAAAACAATTAAATATACTTATCTCTAAATTTTAGGAACTAAATTGAATCTTAATTTCGAAAGGAAAATAATTTAAATTTTCACTAAAATTTAAGGGATAAAAATATATTTAACCATATCTTATAACACATGTTAAAATTATTATTATTAAATTTAAAAATTATTTTCAAACCAATATAATTCTTACATATATTTTAAAATATATAATATATTTTAAATTCTAAAATTATAATTCTTACAAAACACAATTTACAATTTATATAATATTAAAATCTTCGTAAACATAAGTAAAATCCTATAGAGGATTGAAATAAACATAATACTCAAATATTACACAAGAAACAACTTACTAGAACTTAAGGATGAGCTCTCAACCCACAACACAACTTTTATAAATATTAATATAGAAGACGTTTTTCAATTGTCATTTCACCTCAAATGGCACCACAATTTCAACACACAAATCATTAAAACAATAACTCCAAAACTTATCATATATCATCTACCAAAGAATTTTTAATAACCCAAACATCATCCAAAACACTTCCATAAAAAAATTGACACATAAATTAAAAAAAAAACTATATTTATTTAATTTTAAAATTTGGTATAAAAATCGAAAATGTTACAAATTTCAATTTTGCATCAATAATTTAGAGAATACAAATATATTTAATTTTAATATATATTATTTTTAAAAAATATTTTTATTATTATTTATCTATAGTAATTTTAATATATAAAAAATAAACTTATTGTTTACTCCCTCTTTACCAAACACGGC
>Ga0099823_1007095_pt1 | contig 11346 bp, 6 predicted proteins | sample CowpearedBW_FD_76831 | JGI IMG/M metagenome (GOLD analysis project Ga0099823, IMG submission 76831) | Root nodule microbial communities of legume samples collected from California, USA - Cow pea red BW | ecosystem: Host-associated > Plants > Roots > Nodule | place: USA: California | collected... | reverse complement strand
TATGTCTCACATTTGAATATTTATATTATTTTTTAATATTTTTATTTATTGTATATTTTCCTTTCACATGAGAATGTTTAATACTCTCAATTTAAGTTTTTAATAGCATAAACCTTTCATTTACTAGGTAATATAAAAAAAATTATTTACTTATTGTTGTTAATTTTTCTTTCATTTGAAGAACTTTTGTTTCACTAAAACAATTTTCGTTATTTCTCAACCATTGAGTATATATGTTAATATTTGAAAATTTTTCTTAGATCTCCAAGGTATTTTTAATCTTATCATACCCTTAATTATACATTTGTTTTTCTTTATGCGATTTCTTTCGATAGTCTCTCAAATTGTTTCTTAGACACACATTTATTGATTTTTTTAATATTTTTATTTGTTGTTTATTTTCATCATGTACAATATTATTTTGATATATTTATATCTAATTATTTTTTATTTTCTAACTCATTATCAATCATATTGTAATTTTTCACTATAATTGTATAAATAATTTTTATTTACTATAATATAAAATTTAATGCAATTGTCATGAATATTTTTTTATCACCATCAACATACATTGAAGTTCAAAAGATACAAGATCTATGTCAAAATTTTATTATTATGTTTATTATTTGTTCTTTGCGTCATTTTGATCAAGTGATGTATTATAACTTTTATTAGTGTATAAAAAGGAGATTCATTAGAATTTTAAAAATTGAAGTAAACAAACATTTAAAATATATTTTAATTTGAATTTTTTTTTTCTTTTGTGTTTTCTTAAAAATATTTTTAAATTGTATCAACTAGGTTTCATTAATGTTTGTAGTTTGCAAATTTAATAAATGTTTTGGTTTTGATAAAATTTTATTTGGTATTCTAATATAAAATGTAAACAATTATAATTTATTTCAAAGTATTTGATATCAAAGAAACAACCATTCTCCTATATTTGATAATATTATGTTTTCTTTACCGTAATTTTTTATTGTTTTATAAAAATTAATTAAAATTAATATTGAAGTAATAAGAAAACGGGTACGGGTATGGGTAGAGATTATACCCGTTACCCGGTGGGGATGGAGATGAGACAAAAGTTTGATACCCGTTAGGTTTGGGAATAAAGATGGGGATGGATTTTTTTTACCAAGATGAGTATGGGATAGCGAAACTCGTCCCCGTCCCGCCCACCCCCCGCTGCCATCCCTACTCTTGAAGGGTAAAAGCGGAGTACTATTTTTCAAAAGATTTTTAGTTTTGGATCTAAACTTGTTCTGAACTTTGGTATATTTTTATTCTCAAACTCTAAAAATAAATATTTATAGTTTTTTTAACCTAATTATATTAGATTTTTTATATGTCAAATACATTTTAAGATGACATATTTGAATTGTTTACACTATTCGGACACGTTAAAACTCAAATCTTAGCTTCTAACATTCTTTTTGAAATTTATAAACTAAAGTGTATAAAAGTTTGAGACATAAATAAATTCAAGTTTAATATATATATATATATATATATATATATATATATATATATATAATAAAAGTGTAAATTATTTGTGTTTTAATCACCATGAATGTTTCGCATAAACCTTATTACCTTTTGGGCAAAAGGAGTCATGAAAATGAATTAAAAATCAGTAGTGTTTCCTTAGATAATATCTCGAAAGTTAAATAGGTGACAAATTCAAATTATGAATAAATGGAAGTAGATTATTAGGGATGTTAAATTGTTTTTATAATAACAGCTCACATCCTTTTCAACAATGTAAAGTAGATTATTATTTGACCATCAAAAGAGCATGAAGATCACGTCTCATACCAAGAATAGAGATATATTTTGGTCTTGTAAAAGTTATATCAGATTTTTTAAGAACATTCTGTTGCTTATCAAAGGCTTAAATAACATTTTCCAAGATCACGTGTTTTTAACAAAAAAACATGATGATAAATGTTAAAAAAAACACGGGAAGGAGTGAAAATAATGTCAGCGAGATGTTGCTATTGCTTGCACTTAGAAAACAAAATCCAAAATTCGAAAAAAAAAAAGGGATTGACCGCATTTTTGTAAGAAGATGGATTTAGGAAAGAGTCATTAGATAAATTTAGAGTATTAGAAAGTGAAATTTGTGTTGTTTCTTTCAAAAGATTTTGATTTGAAAGGAAGTGAATTTATGGGTAAAATTTATGAAAGTTTGTGAAAGATTTGAATGATATAATAGATAAAAAAGTTTTTAACAAATTAAAATGTAAAATTACTATATTACCCTTATGTATTAAAATTAAAATATTATTATTATTTATAATTATAATTATTTATAATAATTATTATCTATTAATATTATTATTTATTATCAATCTTATTTATTATTATTACTATTTTATCCTAATCGAAGACGAAATATGCATCTCATCCCATAAATTTGTATTCGTCTCTCCACTCAAATCGTTGGATTCGAACATGCTAGTCACTCACATATTCATCCCTCACAATAGTAAATCCGTGGATACGAACACAACATAAAACTCGGGAATGCCAATATCATAAGAAACTTGAAGAATGATTAGAAGAGTCATACCAATGAATCAACGACCATGAAAAAACTTATAAGAAACTTGAAGAATGATTAGAAGAGTCATACCAATGAATCAACGACCATGAAAAAACTTATGAGGCTCCTAATCAACATCACTAATGCTTATTCCTAAAGAGCGAGAAGCAAATACTATAACCAAAAAAATAAAAACCTCGTATCATGCCTTAGCCCACACTTATTTGGACACAGAGGCTCATACTAACATTCCTTCATTGAGGGGATAATGGAAGCATCTTTACCACCTAGTTAGAAGAGCTATAGTCTAGATTGCTAAGATGATACTTCTGATTTGAATGAACACATAGATGCATATCTCACCATGTAAGTTTGCACATCTATCAAGTGTCCCTCATGTCACTCAAGGATGTGACCCTCACTTGGTTCACAAGGCTTTCACTGTACTCTATTGAAAATTTTGATACTCTGGTAACTAAGTATGTTTCCTAGTTCATCATGACATAACTACATCACCTTGACTCCATTATCTTAGTTAATGTACAATAAGAGATGGAGAGTCATTATGAGCATTCATAGTGAGGTTTGGGAAAGTAGCCTTGAACATTCGAAACCAAATCTGAAAGTGTCATTTCACCACATGGTAAGTGCATTGAAGTCAAGACCATTTTATAGCTGGTACAAAAAGCAAATGCTGAACTTGGACAAACTAAGGGATTTGAATAACAAAAATCAAGTTGAAACAAGACACAAAAAACATATTATGAGAATAATCACAAGAAACCCTCACTCTATATATGATTTTGTGAACCAAGAGGACCCAATTTCACACTATTCCAACAAGGAATACCTTCTTGAAGAAGCCTTGACTATTGAACTCATAATGTCAACTGTATTAAGCATTATTGATACCATTATAATTGTGATCATCCCACGTGTATAACACTAAAAGCTTTGTTTGGATGGGAGAGTGGATTTGGATGAGTGGGTTTGAAGGTGAAAAAGTGAGGTTGTTTGGATTGAAAGGAAAATGATATGATTTGAGTGGAAAGTTTATAAGAATTTGTGAGTGATGTGATTATTTAATGGATTAAAAAATATTTTAATGAATAAAATTATAAGATAAAAAATATAAACTAAAATTAAAATAAATTTTAAATTAAAATATAAAATTATATCACAAAATAAAAGTATATTAAAACAAATTAAAATTATATATATATATATATATATATATATTACAAGTCAAATAAAACAATAAATATTTATATATTTTAATTATTTAATGTGTTATTATGAAATAATAAATCTATTATTATATTTTATTTCTTTTTAGTTAATTAATTTTAAATAAATTTTTAGTTTATTTTATAAAATATAATATAAAATTAATTAAAGCACATTTACCTTGTCTTTTTTCGCACCTCAATGAAGAAAGTTTCAAACTTAATTTTTTTGTCATATTTCCCTTCATTATGTGTCTTGTATTTGTGAAATCTTCGCTTCCTAGTTTTTGTCGACAGAAACAAATAGACTCTAAAAGACAAGGCTCTAAAAGACAAGATTAAGGAGTTGGTGCTAGCAAGTCAATCGAAAAAGTATGTGAAATGGGTGCATAACCAAAGAGAAACTAATTATTAGCCAAGAAAGGAAAAAACACACAACTGAAATGATAACCCATATAGACAATGATAAAAATACCATCAACGAGAAGAATAGTAACCAAGAACAACCCTTCTAAGTGTTACCAACACAATAACGGTGGGGTGGAGAGGTTGCGAGGCTTCACTAATGATCACTCTTGACTAAACAAAAGTACAATTTGAAACACAATAACTCTTAGCTAAGACCGATTATTCTTTGGAATCCTTTGTATTCATTGTGATGCAAACTTAAGTTCTTCTTCTTCAACTATCATTTGTCAGTTGTTGGGGCTTGGAGATGCATTAAATTATCTTAACCTACCATTAAATGTATGTGACTTCTTTGTGCAACTCCCTTGAAACATGACATGACTTATCAAGCCTATGATTGTTACCTTGTTTCTACCTTTGAGTAAAGTGTGGGACCTAATACAATTGGTTGACTTTGCAACACTAACATTTCTTCTTTTTTGCATGGAGCGACTTTCAATTTGTTTTTCCAGGGATCTTGATGTTGACAAAATATTGTGAAATCTTCTTAAAAGAATGAAGTAAACATTCTCCACAAGCACACGTATTAATAAGTTTGACATGTATCATGACAAGCTCAAGGCTTACGTCTTTTAGACGAAGTATATTTTTCATTTGTCCAAGAAAAAACTTATAAGCCAAATAACATAGCAAGCAACTTGTATTTGTTCAATCATATTACTTGTTTCTATAGGCGAAACATGATACATACATATAATAAGGTCTGATGCTCATAATTGTGTTCTTGATAAGTTTTCATTATTAACCTCTTCCATCACCTAAGCTTGTTAAGAACTTCCAAAATAAATAAAATAAAAAAGCAAAAAGCAAGTCTTATCCATATACTCATATCCTTATGCAAAATCTAGTTTATCTAATAAACTACCAACAAACCTTGCCACCACCACCATATCATAACTCATCTACTTTTAATTTTTCACCACCTAAGCACCAGTGCAAAAAAAGTTTTTGAAATCACTACATATGCTTTGGTTTCAAGAAAACTAAAGTCTTTTCAAATACGTTGGAATTATTGAAATTTTCTACACAACTATAGGCCTCAATTCTTTAAATAACTGAGGTTTATTCGTCTACTAGGGTTAAAATTTTACATCCCCACCAAAGTTTTTCCATTTATGCCGCTTCACTTCTCTACTACAACCACACTCTTCCACTTTCCGCGCTTCTTAGTCACCAAATGTAAACCACGTCGCCACTTTCTTTGTCACTCCTCCACTCTCCTCCTTTCCTTTCCCTTCATCGTCACCAACGTGAACTATGTAGTCACGTCGCCATTGCGAACTTTCCCTTCCCTTTCCTTCCCATTTCGAAAACGGTGAGAGGTTTGTCTTTTCTCTTGCGTTTTTTTCTATTTCATAATTATTTCTTCTTAATGAAAGTATTATTTTTATTTCCTTTTATTCAATGTTGGTGGTTTTGCGGTGGTGACTCTATGATAGATTTGACCCAAGCCCATTTCAAGGTCCAATACCAAAACAAGGCCCAAGCCCAAATAAAGGCCTAATCACTAAAGAAATGCATAAGAAGATTCAAAATACTAGTGATGGTCAATATCCTTCAAGGCCCAATAGAATCAAGCAACTTTTCAAATGGGCTAAGGAAGATATTAAAATCTAGATAAACATTTGTTTACACGTCGATTTCGGTCAATGTAATTGGGCCACCTTTGTAAGTTTGTTGCACATTGAATAATGGATCAAAATTCACCAAAGCATTGCTTAATTGGGCTCACGGCCTCATTAAGTAAGCCTTGGTCGAATAGGTGCTCTAGGAAACAAGTCATGTTTACCACATTTGTCACATGTTGCAAATGTGAAAAGTGTGACTTGCCACTTGGCATTTGATCCATGAAATAAGGAGATCTAGATCTAGATCTACAATTGAATTTGGCACATGTTAATTAGTATGGCTAGCCAAATTCTCCTCCTTAGTTTCCTCTAGCCACCTTCCTCTAGGATAGAACCTATTCTAGACTTCTACTTTCACCTAACCACACCATTGCTACAAGAGCCTTCAATGTTGTCTCCATTCCATTTCGATGCATGCTCATGGAGTCTTTTCATCAATCTCATGTCTCACGAGCTCTATCACTCTGTTTGTTGGTGGTTCTTTGGTGGTACTAGGAAGCATGATGATGTTGAAACGAGATTTTTTTTTTTAAAAAAAAGGAATAGATTTCGGTTCAAAAAGAACTAAAGCATAAAGTGATGAATATGCCTCAATTCTGAACTGAAGCCTAAAGTCTACCGTTTTACTTTTCCTAAATATGGTTTGGTTAAAGAATCGAAATAGCATTAGCTTCCACAAAAACCTACAATTGTTACCACTATATCCTTTAAGAAATCCTCCTAGACTCATTCCAATTTCTCCAAGAAACAACCTATGTTAGCCTTGCTCCTAACCCTCCCTCCCTAAAAGCCAATTGAGACCATAAAAGGAAACAAGAAACCTAGTCTTGGACTTTTAGCTTATTTTGGATCATCTTGAAACTGAGCAAACTTCTCTTGAAAATTCTGGAGAGTTTAACCAGGTTCCCATCAACATGGACAATCGACGAAGTGTTGGACATCGATCCTTGAATCATATGTCGAGACCTACCATTGACAATGCTTCAAAAACATGTCCATTTCTCAACTATATATGACAAATAAATGAGAAAAATGAGTCAAGATTCCTATGTTAGTCCATCATTAATAAGTAGATGGTAGCATATTCAGTTCATTAACTATTAATGAAGTTTTACATTACTGTTAGTCTAAATGCTAATAAAACACGTCAATCAGTCAATTATTTAGATTTATATATTTTACAACATAGATGTAAAATATTAAAATTTAACTATTACAACTAGAATAAAACAATAAAAATTTAAAATCTTACCGTTCATGTATTAAATTATTTAAAAGATATATATATATATATATATATATATATATATATATATAATAAAAGTGTATTCTAAATTATAAATATTTATAAATTAAATTTCAATTATTTATAGTAATCAAGTAATTTAACATTAAAAATAAAAATTATTTTATTTTATTATTAATTAAAATTGTTCCTATCACACTTAATAATCTTATATTATTTAAGAATCTCTAACACAATTTAATTATCCTTTCTTTTTTTTATATTCCAAAATGTTTTTAAAAATAAAATCGTGACAAAATTTTTACTCGAACACGGTGTATAACAGCAGGATGTTAGAAACTCGTTATCATGTAAAAGAACATGAAAAAAGTGTAATGCCTATTTGGTAGACTTCTGTCACTACCACTATTCAAACCTCAAGTTTTCGGGAAAGGAAAAAAAAAAGGCCTATAATCCAACTAATGAAAAAGTCACACACCCCAAATAGGGTGCTACAAAACTCTAAACAAAGTCGCCTTCACTTTGGAAATATCGGCATGCCGACTACTTCCCTACTTCCAAATCCACACTTGTTATTCTCTGAATAAACTACCCTATCTTAAAGGTCTTGAAAAAAGTGTGAGCTTCTGGGAGAAATCATAGCTTTATTTGCTTATAGTATGTCAAAAATAGTCATGCTAGGTTAATAACTCACAATTAGTTCGAATTAAAAACCTTAGTCCATCACATCCAATTTTAATATTATCATTTTATTCTAATTCTAAAAAGTTAAATTTTAATATTTTACATCCATAATGTAAAATAGATAAATCTAATATTATCATTTTATTCTAATTCTAATAGTTAAATTTTACTATTTTACATCTATAATGTGAAATAAATAAATCTAAATGATTGACTAATCCACCTGCTTTTTTCGACTATTAGCCTGCAGGCTAACATAGATCTTACCCATTTTTCAAATCCATTTGTCATATACAGAAAATAATGTTTGTACGTCCACACTTAAATATTAAAATAAGAAAAAAAATAGGTATTTATAAAATAATCCTTTTTACAGTCAAATAATCCCTTTTTACTTTAAAATAATTAATGTTTATAACCATTACTTTACAAGTTCTACTAACGAGTTTTGTTTTATATTATAGTTATGTAATCATTAGTTTCTTATTACATTTAATATTATTTCATTTTTTTTTTACAATTTGACCTTCAATTAATAACCAATGTTGATTGCAAAAGTTTCTTTTGGATCACGCAACCTATTCGAATTTGATTCACTCTTTTGACCCTTCGGGTTTGCGAGGATGATAAGTATGTTTTGTTGATTCTTACAATTATGTATAGCTTACTTTTTAAATTGTTTTCGTTAGCCGTTTAAAATCATGTTATTGTAATAAATAATTAACCTTCAATATTTTTTTTTACTTAAGCTTATACTTTTAATCATATTTATAGAGCCATCATCAATCATCAAAGTTAGAAAAATTCAACTTCTTTTTTTTCTTTTATTTAATGAAGCTACTGGGGTTTTGAAGTATATGTCATGCCATAATGCATTATTCATTTTTATTGTTTTGCATAACATGCATCCCGGGGAATTTATTCTTGCACTCCCATAAAAAGTCAAATTTGTCCTATTTTCTTCTCTCTTCCTCCTCCACAACATTTGGATAGTTTCTTCTACCTTCACTCCCATCTTCTTCATTCACCTCCTCCTACACCTCCACCCCCTCTCCACCCTATCTTTTTTATCCATATTGGAATAAAATTGGAATTTTAAAAAATATGGAAATGCATTGTTAGATATTGATACAGAATATATCTATCTAACAGAATGTAAATTAGAGAAGTCTACCTCTTCTTCATTTGAACCATTTGATGAAGTGTTGTTGGAAGTATCTCGTATAAGACCTAGAGAGACTTTTTCCTGATTAGGTTCAGAGTTTGAGGAATCCAAATCTTCCCATTTAGCAATGTTCTTATTATCCTTTTCTCGTCTTTTTTGTTTTGGACATTAAGATTTGAGATGTCTAGGTTTCTTACACAAGATACGTAGAAATACTTATAAGTAGACAAATTAAGCATAAACAAAAATTTATACAAGTTCACCCAAACTCAAGCTACGTCCAACTCTCTCTTAAGCACAAAACTTAAGAGGTTTCACTAATAAAATAAAATAAATTATAAAACGATAAGAACCTCTATTGGTTACTAATGTAGGATTATCTTGTTCCTTTTTAAGATGCATGAATATGGTGATGATTTCTTAAGAAAACTAAGTGAAAATCCCCACTGGACATTAAGATAACATGTTATCTAGATGTGAATGTTCATTTCACAAAGCTCAAAAGAAGGACAGAATGGATTGATTCAACGGAAAAAGGTGTTTTAATTATCCAAAATGTTCAACCCTTATACAAGTGTTAAAGGTCCCCTTAAATAGAAGTTCCCAAGGGCCTCTTAGCAAAAACAAATAGTCTTCCAAGGGCCACATTTCAATAAATAAAAACCTAGATTGTAAAAGGTAGGTCACAAAGGAGGACATGTGTAGGCTCTAGGAGTCTTTTCGACCAAGGTAAGAGTGTAGGCGCATTCTAGATGCTTATAGACAACTTGGTGGCCAAGGCATGTGGTCATCTTTTCTAGATGATTCTAGAAAGCCTTGCTACTTCTCTCTCTCTCCTCCACATGTGCTTCTCCTCATGCGCCACTTCACTTGTCTCCTTATGCACCACCACCTTGTGCAAGTATCCAACATCAACAACATGTTGATGAAACCAACCTCCATACAAGTGATGATGATGAGGTTGAGGTTGACCTTAGAGTCCTAAATAACCTCTCTCAAGAGGTTAGGGACCTCAAAGCTAAATGGCTTCCATGCAAGCCAATCTTCAACTAATTGCCAATCAACTTACCCCTTCCACCCGTAATCCCTATGCCTCTCTTAGGCCTTCTTGTGCTTCTTTGAGGCATGAGTATGAGTATGAAGAGGAGGATGATGAACGAATTAACATTAGACAATCGCCTCATGTGAGAAGGCAAAGGCGTATAGCTCCTCATCCTAAAGAAGTCAAGATAGACTTACATCATTTACATGGTAGGGATAATGTTGAGACTTTCCTTGATTGGGTTTCTAAAGTGGAGTAACTCTTTAAAAGCCATGTTGTGGAGGAAGAGAGGCGTGTCTCTCTAGCTACCCTTATCTTTCAAGGGCATGCTCTAAATTGGTGGACTTCCTTCCAAAAAAGGGGAAAAGGGCTTCATGAAATTGAGTATTGGAATGCTCTTAAAGAAGCCCTTCATGCCCGTCAAGTTCCCTCTTATTACAAAAGAGAGCTCTTGGATGAACTCCAAAGGCTCCAACAAAGGTATATGACAATAGAGGAATATAGACAAAAGATGAAGTTATACATTATGAGAGCGGGAATTGAAGAGAATGAGGATCTTACCATTGCTAAATTCTTAAGTGGTCTCAATTTTGCAATAAGAGATAGAGTGGAATTGCTCCCCTATAATAATTTGAATGATCTTGTGCAAATGTGCATTAGGGTTGAACAATAACTTTTAAGAAGACCTTCTCGCAAGAATCCTTCTATCTCTTATTCCAAAAATGATCCACCAAAAGATTTCAAAAGGGATTTTTCTAAAGCAAAAGAGTTTCTTCTTAAGAATCTTGCAAAGGTAAGTGATAAAAGTGAAACTTCTACCAAGAGAGGCAGTGAAATTAAGTTCTTTAAGTGCTTAGGAAGAGGTCATGTGGCTGCCCAATGTCCTACAAACCGCACCATTGTGTTAAAGGGCAAACACATCTACAGTAGTCAAGATGAGTCATCTTCTTCAAGTGACTCTGATAGTTCTACCTCTTAAGCATCTTCCAAAGAAGATGCTTACCCAAATGAAGGTCGTCTTGTGATGATTAGGAGGCTTCTTAGCAATCAACCAAGTACTCCTCTCAATGATCAAAGGGAAAATATTTTCCACACTAGATATGATGTTTTGAAAAACACATGTTTTTCTATCATTGATAGTGGATCGTGTTGCAATTATTGTAGCAAAAGGTTGGTAGAGAAGTTGAACTTAGCCTTGATACCTCATCCCAAGCCTTATAAACTTCATTGGCTTAATGAAGATGGGGATATCAAAGTTAAGCATCAAGTGGACATCAAGTTCTCCATTGGGAAATACAAAGATAGAGTGATATGTGATGTCATTCCCATGGAAGCT
>Ga0099823_1007093_pt1 | contig 11347 bp, 9 predicted proteins | sample CowpearedBW_FD_76831 | JGI IMG/M metagenome (GOLD analysis project Ga0099823, IMG submission 76831) | Root nodule microbial communities of legume samples collected from California, USA - Cow pea red BW | ecosystem: Host-associated > Plants > Roots > Nodule | place: USA: California | collected... | reverse complement strand
TTTAATCTTTTTATTTTCAGTTACTCTTTTTACTTGTACCTCTCTCTATTATAAATAGATTACCCTATGTGTGGTTTATACACAAGGGAGATTAATCTCAATCCCTATTTTCTTTATTCTCAATAGAGGTAATACCAAAATATAGTATATAAATAGTCGTTATGCTCAATTCACAAGTTAGTTTTGTAAAGTTGAGTAGGTCTATACAATTTTGTAAGAAGCTTAAAATTGAATAATCGATCCAGAAAGGATGAAGGAGAAAGTTGCAAGCTATTTTAGGGTAAAACTTTATGGCTCTCTGGCCTTTTTTCATTAGTTATACAAAAATTAGATCCTTTACAAGCACAGGAAATTTGTCCTAAAGGGTAGTCTAAGTATCCTGGTAATTACTTGATAAAAATTACTCAGCTGGGCTAGATGGTCTGGTATAAGTCACCAACTTTTTGAAATACTGGCTTCACTATAAATTGTTTTCAAAATTAACATTTTTAGGAGTTTAAACTTTTTGAGAACACCAAACATGCAAATTACCCAAAACTAGAAATTCTCAACATATCACTCATAATTTTAAGATATGTTTGACTATTTCATTATTAATTGGCCTGGAATTGGACCAATACATGTCAATCATTCTCCACGATCAATTTTTTCTGCTGTAGAGGCAAATTATTTTGCCTGTAACGGTTATAAAATGAATTAGGAAGTCAGCAGATTTATAGGTATAGCAGTGTGGCTACCGAGTTTTAATTGACACCCTACTACTGTAAAGACTGAAACAGGTCACCGTTGCCCTAATCTAACCCAACTAAGCATCAGGTAACTGTTTTCTACTCATGTTAATATTGTCAGAAACAAACAGAACCTGATTAACCCCAAACATCACAGATATCTCTATAATTTCTCCGAGTGACCTTTGAGAGAACATTTTTGGCAAGAAGCTAAAAACAGGGAATCTCTAGATAGGACCTTAGCTGTGAACATTTTCAGTGATGACTGTGATGACCTATAATGAAAATAGAAACTGTGCAGAGAGAAATAGAAAGATTCAGATCGCTTTGAGTTGGATTGCACAAAAAGTTAGTAGGAGTAAATTTCATAGGTAAGGTCTCAACTGCTGTTTGGTACTGATGAGCATACACATAAAATTTTGGATGATACAAACAAATAGACACCACTTTTAAAAGGGAGAAAAAGGAAAACATAATACTTTTGGTAGTGAAATACGCTCTTCACATCAAGTTGAAAAACCTCCAATTGTATTGCGCAGTTGTAGCCAACATTACCCATATAGTATCAAGTCTTGCTACCTGAGCAAAGACCTCAATGTAATCAATTCCATGCCTTTGCCCATATCTTTTTGCCATGAGCCTTGCCTTGTATTTTTCTACCTGCCCATCTGCGTCCAGTTTAGTTAACACCCGTTTAACTCCTATTGGTTTGACTCCTTCCAGTAGCATAATGAGTTCCCAGATGTGATTTCTTTCAATTGCATCAATCTCTCGTCATTGCTTCTCTCCAGTGTTTACTCACCACAGTTTCTTAAAATGAGACTGGATCATGTTCGGTCATCATTAGCACTACATTCAAATTTTCTTCTTCAGACAAACTTTCTCCAACTTTCTCCAGTTTCATAATCTGCTATCCATCTTGGTGCTCTTCTTGTTCGTTCACCCTCCCTCGAGGTGAATCAGATGACCATGTTGTCCAGACTGACTGCATCACTATCACCAGCATCTTCTCCATAGTCATCAGCTCCTGGATTTTTCTCCTGCAGCTTCATCTTCAAAAATATCTCATTTTGCTGGTTTTTTATCCCAGTTTTACTCCAGTCCCAACATTCTTCTTCTTTAAACATCCCATCCTGTTGATGATGAGTGTTTTTGAAATAGGATCCGTTAAAAAGTGGACTTTATGTCTAACTCAATCTTACAAAACTTGCTTGTAAGGTGAGGTTTGCACCCACATATATACTATAAATTGGTCTTATCTCTAGTTGATGTGAAATTTTCAACATACTCCCTCACACCGAGGTATATACATCTCGTGCGTGGGATTAGACATTAATGAGTGGTTCAATAACGGCTCAATAGCGGATGGAACATTAGACCCAATAGATTTCGCTAGGATAGACTCTAACCCATTACTCTGATACCATGTTAAGAAGTGGACTTTAAGCCTAACTCAATCTCACAAAACTGGTTTGTAAGGTGAGGTTTGCATCCAAATATATACTCTTAATTAGTCTTATCTTTAGTCGATGTGAGACTTTCAACATTATCATATAATCTTCATGCCTTGGATTCATCACTGACTCTTAGGAAAACAAACTTTGACTTTTAGGAAAACAAACTTTTTGCTTTTATCATCTAGTTTAGTTCTCTTCTAGTACACATGTGCTAAGCATCTAAAAATTCTGAAATACTCCACGGTTGGTTTTGTACCACTCCATGCTTTTTCTGGAGTCCTGTTCTCTATTGCTGCTGTTGGAACATGTTGAACTTCTTCTCAACACATACTTTGAACTTCTTGAACATCGAAAGCATTTCTGATTTTTCATGTAAAAATATATCAAAGTTTTTTGAGTAAAATCATCAATAAAACAACTTAAGAAATATCTCACTGTTTGAAGCTGGTTGCATAGGACCAGCTATATCTGAATGTATCAGCTGAAGCAGTTGAGATGCTCTCCATGAACTTTTGCTTGGAAAGGGCCTTCTAGATTGCTTCCCAGTCAGGCATGGAATGCATTTTTTTGTGGATACTCCAACGCTGGTAAACCGAGTTACCATCTCCTTGCAAACCAGCATGTTTAGGGCCTTGGAGTTAAGATGTTCAAAGCGGCAGTGCCATATATAAGCTTCCCTTGTTGAGACAGTTTTTGTTTTAAAGCATTCAATCTGTTTTGGACTCACAGAGCCTGTCACACAGAACATTCTATTCCCACTCATCAGTTTTCATAATTAAACATTTATGGGGATGGAACACTTTGCAGCTGCCATCTGAAATCAGAATGGTTACTCTTGCAATTGTCTTATATAGAGCAAATTGTTCTTAAGTGCAGGAATATCGTAAACATCAGACAATACCAGAGTAACACCATTAATTTTCATCGTGACACTACCTTTAGCTACCTTCACTGTTTTGCAGTGTTCATCCTTTAGTCTCAAAAACCAATCTCCTCTTCATCTACTTCAGCATAGTTTGCTTTCTTTTCCCAGTCAGGGCATTCATACTGCAAATGCCCCAGTTTGTGACATCTGAAAAACTCAATAGTGGCTTTATTTAAAAGCTGCCTCCCTCTCCCTCTGCCGCATCCCCTCTGAATGTGCCACGACGACCTCCGCTTGGTCGATCCCCTGGAGTGTTTTTTCTTATGTTGTCATCATGAGTGGCCTTCAACACATGCTCATCCTCTTGGAAACCTTGCATCTTTTGCTCGTGAACAACAAACTCCCATGCAGCTCATCAATGGCTAGAACATTGAGGTCATTGGACTACTCTACGGCACAAACTACATAATTGAATTTTTCTGTCAGTGATAGCAGTGTTTTGCTTACCACTCTTTCTCCATTGGATTTCATTTTGGTAACCATATCCATGTTCCGTCCCAAAAAGCTGTCAACTTTTTCTCCTTCCTTAATGGTCACTAACTCAAACTCTCTTTCGCAAGGCTTGAAGTTGTCCCCTTTGTACCCTTGTAGATCCTTGATATTTGTAGATCCTTGATATTTCTGTTTCATTGAATTCCAAATAGCTTTTGACGTCCCTTTGTCAAGAATTGTTTCCAGAATCTCCCTGCCTGAAATAAAATTTCTTGACCTGCTGATCCTTGAGCTTGGCCTCCTCCACAACTTTCTTATGAACTTCATTGCCTAGTCCCAATTCAATTACAAGTGTGGGAATGCCTTATTCCACCAGATACCATAACTCCTTGCTCCGAAGAAAGGTTTCCATGGTCATGGACCAAAAATCATAATGGCCATCAAATCTTGGAAGCGGGTCTGCCGCCTAAATCTCAGACTCTCGGGTTTCCTTCTTATTGTGTACGGAGTAAGAGTCTGCAAGCTATGTGGAACTCACTCACTCATTAGGTTATCGGGCCCCTTGCGGAGATCTGATACCACTTGTTAGATATTTTTTTGATGATTAGAAATATCTGCTGACAGAGGCATAGAGAGACAATTGAACATTCACGGTTCTATGATTCAATAATGGAAGCCAATAGGCTATATAAAGCCATTTTACGCAAGCAAATTGCACCAGATCACATTCACGGATCTAGGAACTAAGATTTATTCTTCCTATAAAATAGGAACACAATTGCAAAACAAAATAAAAGAAACAAAAGAGAAATTTAAATTGAAACACCTGACATTATATAGTCAATTACAAACCAAATATTAACAAACCAAACTAAATCTTAATCTAATCTAATCTTATCTAATATGCCATATTATCAAACTAAATCTTAGATACTCCAACTAACTAAAATAACAATTAACTTAACTCTAATTCACCAAATATAAAATTCCCTATCACTTCGCTAAATAAAAACAACTTCGTAATCTAAAATGTAATCTGAGTTTTGCATCATCATTAAAATCCCTATCTCCTCGTCATCTTCCTCTGTGAGAAGATTTTTGTCCTTTTTTTTCCGATTGACAATATTTTGCTATATGGCCGACCTTACCACAATTGTAGCAACTTGTCGATCTGCACTCTCTTGTGTAATGGCCGTACTTGCCACACTTGAAGCATTCCACTTATGACTTGGATCGATCTCCTTGGCCCCTTTCTTGATCACGACCATGTCAATTCTGTTGCCTGGTTTGATTTGTGCTCTCTTCAACATCATCTCTCTCACGTCCACCACGACCTTGTCCATCTCGACCTTGGTCACCTCGTCCTCTGCCACCTCGTCCTTTGCCTCCAAGACCTCGGCTTTGAGTATTCTGAGTTTCATTCAAATCAAGTTGCGCCTAGAGTGCTTGATCACGCGGTTTGTGCTTCTTCCCTCTCCTTTGTTCATGGGCCTCCAATGACCCTGCAAGTTCTTCCACTGAGAGAACTGACAGGTCCTTTCGACTCCTTGATGGCGCATATGATGCTCTCAAAATCATCTGTCAATGACCTCAAGATTTTCTCCACAACCCGACTTGCTGGCATTGACTCTCCATTCTTGCCAAGTTGGTTGGCCACCATCTCTACCCAAGTTATGTACTCGGTTACCTGCTTTTTGTCTTCCATCTTCAGTGCTTCAAACTCTCCTCTGGGAGCTTGAAGCCGAACTTATCTGACCCAGTCGTTCCCTCTATATGCAACCTCTAGAATATCCTATGCTTCCTTTGAAGATGCAACGTTTGCAATCTTCTCGAAGCCTGACTCGTCCACAGCATTGTACAAAAAATACAAAGCCGACTTGTCTCTCACTCACGTCTTCTTCAACACGGTAATTTGGGCCGCCATTTGATTTGCATCATCCGCTGGTTCTCGATACCTGGTCTCCACTATATCCCAAATATCTTGGGATCCCAGAAGGGTTTCATCTGCAAATACCAATTATCATAATTTGTTTTCTCGTCAATTGTGGCACTGTCATACCATTAACAACTTTAGCCATCTTTTTTTTCTCCCAAAGCACTCAAGCGCACACTTTTTTTTTTCTCACTGTTTCACTCTCCCTCCCATTTTTTTCTCATTCTCTCTGCTTTTTTTTCACTCGGTACTTAGAGCATAAAGCTGTGATACCACTTTGTTGGAAAAAACTCACACACTAAAAGAAGCAGCAACGTAACTCACTATGGTATTTTTCATTGATGGAGAATGGGGCTATTATATAGCCAATTACAAACCAAACAAAATCTTAATCTAATCTAATCTTACCTAATATGGCATATTATCAAACTAAATCTTAGATACTCCAACTAACTAAAATAATAACTAACTTCAATTTAATTCACCAAATATAAAATTCCCTATCACTTTGCTAAATAAAAACAACTTTGTAATCTAAAACGTAATCTAAAGATTATCTAACAAAATTAAAGATTATCCAACATATTAGTCAAATCACTCATTAGTGAAATATGCCATGTCCCAGAAGCAGATTCTATTTCTTCGACACTTTAATACTTATGTTGGAATTATGGAATTTAGGAATGAGGAGAAAAAAAAAAGAAGAAACTTTCAATATTGTTATGTACTTTGATGCATTACATTAAGATGTCATGTGATAATAAAACCTAAAGCATTTACCCTATTTATACTAATAATCCTAACTAAATAAGTAGACAAGTCAAAAAGTAGATTGACTCTTATGATATAATTTGGGAAATATTGTCCATTTATGTAATCAGAGAAATTTTGCTCTCGTATTTTATTATAGGTAGATTGATTGTAATCCCTGAATTTATAGGGTATAAAGATGGAGAGGAAACAAGTGTTATCGATTGAGTGAGACCTATACATTGATAGGGGAAGTAGTTCCTTGTTACTTAAGCCCCTGTATAAAGATCAGTGAATTACCATAGTGATGAGTGTGAACTAACTAAACCTTTCAGTTGCAACTGACTAAGAAAAGAGGACAGCAAGAGTACAACTAACAAAAGAAAATACGTCTAAGGGAACTCAACCATAATAATGGTAGGACAGATCACAAAGGATGGTACTATTCAGATACCATGTTAGAAATATGGTATTTTTATTGGAGTTAGATATTTTTTGAATATTTACTTTTGTGCTGTTATGTACTACAATAAGATGTAATGTGATGATTAAACGGTTGACCTATGTTTGTACTAGCAATCCTAACCAATTAAGGAAACAAATCATAAAATATTAGAAAAAAATGGAAAAAACTAAGAAAATAAGGAAACTAAATGTAAAGCATTATTTATTTCAATACTCTAAAGTATAATGTTCTATAGTCTTGCCCCATCCCCTTTATTTTCTTGTTTTCTCCAAACGTGTTTTGTTGGATGGAAATATGTCTGACTCAATGTTTTTTATTGTACCAGGTTTCAGATATGGGCACTCATGCTCTTGCTATTTCATTGCCTTTCTCCTGTGTTTTAGGACTCCTTTCATCTATGATTGCTTCAACCATGGGTAAACTTGCTTCCTTTTATTTTCCTTAGCATATCAAAGTTATTTTTGTTCTCTTCATGTCGTGCTTTAACCATGGGTAAACACTCTTGAATGTTTCGGTTGCAGTGAACGGTAGTTACATGTGGGCCTATGCTTGCTTCCAGTTTGCAATTGTCATCCTGTTTGCTCATGTGTTTTATACCATAGTAAGAGTATTTGGTTTCTGACCTGTCTTAATCTTGCAGTACTCGTAATGTTTCTGCACCTTATTGAAATGTTTGTCCAAGTAGGACTTGTGTCATTTTGGTGCAGGTAAACAAAATTTAAAATATGTAACACACCCTTCTTTTTACTTTTGTAGCTTAATGTTAATGCCATTCTCTCAGTTCTTCTCTCCTCATTCACTGGATTTGGGATTTCGATCAGCTTGAATACTCTGGTAACGGAATATGTTAGATGGAGAATGAGAAGACTGATTCAATCTTCTACCACACAGCAACTGCGTCGTGATCATGCACACCACCACCAAGAACATCAAAGACTGCAAAGGCCACAGCATGAGCAGCACCAATGACGGTCCTTTGCAAATATGGAGAATTGTTTGCTTATAGCCTAGAAGCTACCAAGGTTTCGCTTTTCCACTTTGGTAATGAATGAATCTATCATGAGCAGTGTTTTGTAAACTTCGAATACATATGAAGATATGACTATTTCTTGAACAGGACATTTTTTTCTCGTCCCAAATGAAAGTGTAAATTAAAGTGTTTCTTGAATTGTTAATGCTGAGACTTGCTAGACACCGAAAAATTAAATGCATTTTTTTTATCTCCATGCTTCATGGAATATAGTTTTTTTTTTTATCTTTTTCTACCAGCAGCATTTTATGATATTATAATTATATAATTATATAATTATAATTTTATAAAATTATAGAATTACAATATTATATAAATATAAAATTATATTTATAAAATTATGAAGTTAAAAAATTTCAAAACCATAGAATCATAAAATAATAAAATTATAAAACTATAAAATTATAGAAATATAGAATTATATAATTATATAATTACACAATTATAAAATTAAAACAATTATAAACTATAATATTATAAAAAAAATTTATAGAATTACCAAATTATAAAATTATAAAATTATAAATTATAATATTATAAAGTTATTATTATAAAATTATAGAATTATAAAGTAATACAACTAATTATACATATGACGAGAATTATGATTCAATAGATTATATAATTGTAATAAGATCTCCATTTAAAGTTTGCAAACTTAAGATAGATTTAAAACTTAATTAAGTCTAAAAATAAATTCAAAATGACGATTCAATTGAAGGCCCAATTTTTCCACTGCTCTCCGCCACACTTCAAGGCTTTAGATATTTTGTAACAATATTATTAGAAATCAAGGATTTCCAGAAATTACAGTTAGCTAACTTGGTTAACATTTGTTTCTTTCTTTTTTTATTATTATATAGGCTTTATTTTAGTTGGTTTTCGATTTATTTTTGTACTATATAGTATTAAATGCTTTTAGATCATGCAAATTTCAACTTTTTTTTTTAAATTGAAAACTAATTTTATTTAATATGATTGTTCAAATTTCTACATCAAATTTGTATTTTGGTTACAAAATCTTCAACCACTTCACAGTTATTTCACACAATACCAGAAAACTTGCGTGATCTAAAAGACATAAGAGTCAGCCAACAAAAAAGAGAACAAAAAGGGAAATGTAAGAGCTTTAGAGAGAAATGAATACAGAATTAAAAGGTCTAAATTAAACTACAAAACTGATACAAGTACAAGGGTACATATATAACAAGAAAAGAGAGAAACAGAAAAGGGGCGTTGGGCGTAGAAGCGGAGAAAGTTATCAACCCCTTAAGCTGGGGATAGATATTCTTCATTCCTAGCTTGAAGAGATGGACGTTAATAAGGTTGGTGGTAAGGGCTTAGTAAATAAGTCAGCAAGTTGTAGAGATGAAGTGATTGGAAGGATCTTGATAAATCCGATAGTGACTTCTTCACGAACAATATGAATGTCAATATGTGTTTGGTGCGATCATAGAAGACCTAATAGGAAGCAATTTGTATGGCATATTGACTGTCGCAGTATAATAGAGCTGGTTGGTTGAAGGAACCATGGAGATCTTGAAAAAGTTATGTTAACCATTGGACTTCATATGTGGTAGATGCAAGAGCATGATATTTTGCTTCAGATGAACTTCGGATATAGTTTGTTGTTTCTTTTAGTTCCAAGAGATCAGAGAGTTGACAAAGTAGATAGAAAAACCTGTGATAGACTTTCGTGTAGTAGGACATGAGGCTTGATCAGAATTGACATAAGCCTTTAGTTGATGAATGTTGGAATTGGAGAAGAAAACGTCATTGCCTAGAGAACCTTTTAAGTAACGAAGAATACGAGTAGTAGCTTGTTGGTGAACATCACTCGGTGCAGATACAAACTAATTGAGATGATTTACAACAAAAGAGATATCGGGACGAATGTTGGTAAGGTATATTAGGCGGCTAATGAGTGTACGTTAAGATGAGGAATCATCATCATTGAGAGGGGTGGAGGGTGATGTAGATGACCAAGAGGAGTGAACCATGGGGGTGATAGCAGGGGAACAATCAAACATTCCTATCTCTAGGATAAGATCGAGGGTATATTTTTGTTGACAAAGATGGATAGTAGTGTTTGTTGCGTGCCACTTCATTGCCTGGAAGTATGTGAGTCTCCAAGTTTTTTTTTTTTTTATGTGGAATTTGTTGTCAAGAATATTGGTTATATGATGGATCTCATCGTCATTGTTACCATTGGCGGCCAGCCTACTTCAAACCATAGAGTGAGTGTTGTAGTTTGCAAACCTTTGTTTTATCTTTTACTGCAAGACCAGGGGGAATCTTCATGAAGATATCTGTAAGGAAATCATTATTCACGTCAATTTGTTTTGGACTCCAATTGTTTAATACGACATAGGCTAGGAGAAGACGAATATTGGAAAGCTTGTTTAATACTTGAACAAAAATGTCTAGATAGTCTAAACATTCAAGTTGATTGTAGCCTTTAGCTACTAAGCGTGCCATGCGTCATTCAATGGAACCATCACATCGGCGTTTGATTTTGAAAACCCAACGACAACCAATGAGGGTTTTGTTAGGAGGTAAATCAGTAAGGATCCATGTTTTGTTAGCTTCAAGGGCCATAAGCTCGTCATCCATAGCTTGAAACCATTGGGTGGATCTTGATGCCTCAGTGTAATTGTGAGGATATGAAGGAATAGAAAGAATAGTGTGTTTAAAAGATTTGGATAATAGGGATTATGACAAATAATTATAAATGGGATATTTATCAAAAACATTAGAGGAAGAAGATGTGTGAAAATCCTACAGGTATGTAAGAGGCTTCCAATGCCTTGTTGAGCGATGTGGTTGAATCTCGGAGTGAGACAATTGTATCATTATCTTCCAAGGACTTCCAAGGACTTTTAGGGATGTTGACTCTATCTTTGTGGTAATGGACTGTTTTTCTAAAACTTTCTTTTTCTACTTCTTGTCACCCACAGACGGATGGGCAAACAGAGGTAGTTAATATATCCCTTTCCACATTGCTTAGGGTTTTGCTTAAGGGGAACCATAAGTCTTGGGATGAGTATCTTCCCCACATTGAATTTGCTTATAATAGAGTGGTTCATAGCACCACCAAACTCTCACCCTTTGAGGTAGTTTATGGTTTTAACCCTCTCATACCATTGTCGTGGTGCTTGTTTCAAACCATATAAAGCCTTTTTCAATTTGAAAACATGATTAGGTTACAAGAATTCTTCCTTTGTTGTTGTTTCCATAGGTTACAAATCCTTCTTCCTTCAATTCCAACTTTGCAAATTTGGTCTTATCTCCTGTCATATGCCTTGAGCAGCCACTATCTAGGTACAATAGATCCTTCTTTTCATATTTTATGACCTGCAAAAGAACATAGTATTACCTAGTACCCTTTGATAGTTTGGGTCCAACATGGTTATGCCTTTTTTGATCCTTTTGGGATCCATTTCATAAATCCCTTAGGTACATCATACTTTCTAACACAACAATTCTTAAGAACATGACCTTTATTCATATAGTAGTTGTAATAGTTGCAAGAAATGAAGGGCATAACATTTGGCTCACTCTTGGAAAAGAAACTAGAGAACTTCTTGGCTTTCTTTTCATGGATAGGTTTATAATCAAGTCCAGCC